>LWDU01035453.1_pt1 | contig 96751 bp, 96 predicted proteins | sample 727161 | NCBI WGS metagenome assembly LWDU01 (sample SAMN04566230, study PRJNA314399) | hydrothermal vent metagenome | isolation source: deep sea hydrothermal plume seawater | place: Mexico: Gulf of California, Guaymas Basin | collected 2004-07-11 | reverse complement strand
GATGGATTACTGCTTATCTCGAACCTCGCTTCTATCCTGAAATCCACCTGGCGGTTGAGTTCCTGGTATAACCATCGGCCACTCCGGTCGTCTGGGGCCCTGATGGTAATAAAAGCGCGATGGCGCTGAATTCTAGCGGCGATCGTTGCAAACCGGGTAGGATCGACTGACTGATCACGTACAGAGGTTGCGTCAAGTTGGAAGACGCTGACAACCTTGTCTTCTTGGTCATTTATTTTGTTGACCACCGGCTTGATATTGGGATGACCCGGATCGATTCCCTCGGCCAATGAGACGAAATATCTGGCTTTTTTAAGGTTGGACCTATCGGCGTAATCAAGCGCCCAGGCAAGGTACCTTTCTACAATACGATTGATGCCAGCGATCGCGAGGGTGTTCGACGGGTTTAGCGTCAGAACCAGTTTATAGCGGTCGAAGGCGTTGTCATCTGCCGGGGTTGTTAGCCGGTTTTGCTGCATTGCAGCATCGGCGGAGGACAGCAATTGCTGGATTTTCACTTTTGTCAGATCAACAGGTGGCGGTTTTACGGGGGGCATTACCGTACAGCCGGAAATAAATACCGACAGAACAAAACTTAAGACGAGATAGCGGCTCACAATGGTAGTGTAGACGTTTATATGAATCGCTAATTGAAGCACGAGAACTCTGTGAAGCAAACCTTGAAATCTTTTCTGCTATTTATCCTGATCCTGCTGTCGTGGAGTTGCCGTGCTGAGTTGGTCATTAATAGCCAGATTGGTCGCGGTAGTTTTGAGCAGGAATCCCCAATTCTGCCGGTTGACGAAGCCTTTCGGTTTGGGAGCTATGTGGAAGACTCTGGTATCAAAATGTTCTGGCAGGTAATGCCTGGCTATTTCCTCTACCGGGACAAGATTGAAATATTGCATGACGGAAAAGCGCAGGGCATCCAGCTGCCTCAGGGCGTCTTTCGGCAGGACGAGATTTTCGGTAAGGTGATGGTCTTGGATGGATTGATTGAGCTTCAAACAACTTTGCCTCCGGGACAGCAACTTGAAGTTCGCTATCAGGGCTGTGCAGCACAGGGTTTTTGCTATCCACCCCAGAAAAGGAGCTTAACTTCGCCTAACATGGTGGTAAATCCGGTAAAATAGAAAACCGGTTAAAATTACTGGCGAGCCAGACCTGTTTGTCATCATTTCCTCTTAATAATTCAACTAAATTTGCTTAAAGTCCGAAAAATTCGGACAAATGAGCCAAAAATCGGTATTTTATCTAAAAAAGCCATGAGAGAATCGAAATGACCGAGATTATGTTACTAAATGGCCCAAACCTGAACCTGCTTGGGGCCAGAGAGCCGGAGATCTACGGCTATGAGACGCTGGATGATATCAACGGAATGGTCAGTGGCATTGTGGAGGAGGCGGGTTACCAGTTCTCGTCGAGTCAAAGTAACGCTGAACACGAACTGATTGACCTGGTTCACGCGGGTAAGGGAAAAGCCGGGTTCATTATCATCAATCCCGGCGCATTTACGCACACCAGCATTGCGCTTCGAGATGCAATGCTAAGTGTGTCGATCCCCTTCATTGAAGTTCACCTATCGAATGTATTCAGTCGGGAAGATTTCAGGAAGCACTCATTTCTTTCCGACATCGCGGTGGGTTGTATCACGGGACTGGGTTCGAGTGGTTATCGGTTTGCGGCTGAATATGCGGTGAGTTACCTGGGAGATGATGGAAGAATCAGATATCAGCGAGATCGAGATCAAGGAAGGCGAAGATTCGGTTCGGATAAGCCGGGGTGGTGTTGTTGTGCCTCTTTCTGACCTTAAATTGCCTGAGCATAAACCAATAGCTGATCGTCTGGAGTCTGCGGCTGATAAGCCTTTGATTGGCGATCCTTTGAATGGACATGTCGTTGGAGCCCCAATGGTGGGTACTTTCTACAGTGCAGCTTCGCCATCATCGCCGCCGTTTGTAGAGACCGGAGACGCGGTGAGGGAAGGGGATACACTTTGTATCATTGAGTCGATGAAAATGATGAACTATGTAAAGGCTGAACAGGCGGGGAAGATTGAGGCCATACTGGTTGTCAATGAAGAGCCCGTCGAGTTCGACCAGCCACTGTTTACCATCAGTTAACCGAGGATGAAGCGGGTACTTATCGCTAACCGTGGCGAGATCGCCTTGCGTATCCTGCGTGCCTGTCGGGAGCTTGGCCTGGAAACTGTTGCCGCATACTCCCAGGCGGACAGTCTTGCGCTACATCTACCTCTTGCGGACGATACCGTCTGCATTGGTAAACATTCCTACCTTGATTCATCACAAATAATCTCTGCAGCAATGACCAGAAATTGTGACGGTGTTCATCCCGGGTATGGATTTCTATCGGAAAGCAGTGATTTCGCGCTTCAGGTAGAGGAAGCTGGACTCTGCTTTATAGGTCCCGCCGCACCCCATATCGAGCTGATGGGGGACAAGGCAAAAGCGCGTGCAGCGATGACTGCGAAAGGAATTCCGGTTTTGCCAGGCAGTGATGGTGAAGTTACCAGGCTCGATGATGCCTGTGATTGCGCCGAGCGCATTGGCTTCCCTGTGATGGTAAAGGCGAGTCATGGCGGAGGCGGGCGTGGTATCCAGATTGTTGACGATGAAGCATCACTTCGGTCGGCGTTTGAGGGACTAAGAAACGAGGCAGAACAACTATTCGGGAACGGTGGCGTTTATATTGAAAAATGGCTCGACGCGCCCAGGCACATAGAGGTCCAGGTATTCGGAGATGGTAACGGCCGGGTCATTCACTTTGGTGCAAGGGAATGTTCAATCCAAAGGCGCCACCAGAAGTTATTAGAAGAAACACCCCCGCCGGGTATCCCGGTTGATCGAATTGCGGGGCTGGCAATGTCCTGCTGTGATGCGCTCGCTGATCTGAAGTACTCGAATGCAGGAACGCTGGAATTCCTGTTTCAGGATGGTGCTTTTTACTTCATTGAAATGAATACAAGAATACAGGTGGAACATCCGATTACTGAGTCTGTCACCGGAATAGATCTGGTTAAGTTGCAGCTATCCTTTGCGTCGTCCGGACGTTTGTCGCTCGTACAAAGTGACATCTGCTTTTCAGGACATGCGATGGAATGCAGGATTAATGCTGAAGGCAGGAATTTTCAACCGGCACCAGGGCCTGTCAATCAGTACCGTACCCCGGGTGGTCCCGGCATTCGGTTGGACTCACACCTGTACCCGGGGTATGTAGTGCCCCACCAATATGATTCCCTGCTCGCCAAGCTAATCTCAACCGGATCTGACAGGGCCGAGTGCATCGCACGAATGGAACGAGCGCTGGTCGAATTTGTCATAGGGCCGCTGTCGACCAACATTGATCTGCAGCGATTTATCCTCCGTGATGCTCGCTTTCGATCAGGGGAACTGGACACGCATTTCCTGGAAGGGATGAAGAAGTAATGTATTGGATGAATGTGTCGGCGTCGTCAACCAAGGGCAGGCTTGATGTATTGGAAGCCTGGTTCTGGGATCACGGCGCAGTATCAGTGACAGTAGAAGATGGGTTGGACAAGCCGATCTTCGAGCCACCTCCTGGGGAACACCCTCTATGGGATGAGGTCATGGTGACAGGGCTTTTTGAAAGTGATATTTCTGTAGAAAATCTAACGATGGAGCTGGCCCGCGATAACTATAAACTAGAAGATGTAGCGAGGCTCGATGATCGGGCGTGGGAGCGTGAATGGTTATCGCGATTCAAGCCGATGCAATTTGGTCGCAGGCTGTGGGTTTGTCCAACGGGGTTCTCGCTGGAACCCGGTGGCAAAGTAATTATAGCGTTGGATCCGGGGCTGGCCTTCGGGACTGGTACCCATGAAACGACCAGGCTATGCCTTGAGTACTTGGACGCTATCGAGGTTGGTGGGCTTGATGTTATCGACTACGGGTGTGGCTCCGGTATCCTCGCTATCGCATCAGCGCTGCTTGGGGCAAAGAAAGTCACTGGAATCGATAACGACCCCCAGGCACTGACAGCTACAGCTGAAAACGCGAAACGAAATTTGGTGACGGTTGGCACACACTTTCCCGGTGTTGCACTCGTGCCATCAGATATCGTACTTGCCAATATACTCGCACAACCCCTGGTTGAACTGGCTCCGATGTTGGTAGAAACAATGAAGCCGGAAGGGCTGTTGATACTCTCCGGCATTATGAGTAGTCAGGCAGACTGGGTGGTACAAGCTTACGTCGAGCTGGTCGAGCTGGTTGATCGTACTGAATTGAACGGCTGGGTTCGTCTGGTGTGGAAGCGAACTTGACCGAGGCGATTACCCAGTGCCCGGATTGCCAGATGACATTCAAGGTCACCGAGGCACAAATACTTATCGCTGATGGTTTTGTACGTTGCGGGGCTTGCCTGCATACTTTCAAGGCTGAACAATATTTTGTGTCACCGTTGCTGGATAAAACTAAACGGCTGGCCATCGCTGCGGAGTACTGGTCCAACTTCGACGATTATGTGCTTTCAGCAGTTACTTTCAGTGAGCCCGAGCCACCAACTTACTTCGATGAGATCCCAGGTGACGACCATGCCGAAATAACTGCAGCCGAATCCGAAGTCGAAACGGACGGGGGCGAGCTGATGGAGTTCTATCTGGATTATTTGGTCACGCACCCAGGCATTCTTCCGGACTTGCAGCCTGATGTTGTCACTTCATCCGGGATTGAGGTTGATGCGGATGAAGATGAAGATGAAGATCAGTATTTTGCAGATGTCCACTATGAAGAATACCTCACATATTCAGAATCCGGGGAGGTCTCTGGTGCCCAGGAGTCGGGGGAAGACAGCTTTGTTGTCCCGGGCTTTGAGCTTCCCCTGCATGATGATCATGAATTTCTTCTTCAGGACAGGCGTCGTCTCTTTACTGCGAGGTCGCTGAAATGGCTACCTGGGATTACCCTGATGATTGCCGTAGCGATAGGTCAGGTCGCCTTCTTTAAAATGAGTGTTTATGCCCAGATGACTGAATATCGACCGACTTACGTTCTTGTTTGTCGATACCTGGGCTGTGAAGTCCCGGAATATGAAAACCACGATGAGCTAAGAACGCCTGAGCTGGTGATTCGCGGCCACCCAGAGAGGCCGGAAGCTCTCCTGGTAGATGTCCTTTTACTCAACAGTGGGCCATTCAGGCAGACGTTTCCTGGCCTGAGGCTACAGTTCTATGATGTGCATGGTGAGGTAGTGGCAAGCCGGGTATTCAGGGCGAGCGAGTATCTTGGTGGAGAAATGCGGGGGCTTAAATTGATGCCAGCGGAGACAGAGGTCCGTCTGTCCCTGGAGATAATTGACCCGGGAACTGATGCGCTTGGTTACCAGATGGAGGTAGTTCCCCTCTGATCTATAGATACAAATAAGTTGCTAGCCTTTAGTGTGTAGAGACAAGTTTGTTATCATTGCGCATCTTTAATACCTTGCCTGAATTCGATGTTGTCGATTGGACCATACTCCAGTACTAGCCGGGTGATTGTTGCCCCCATGGCCGGTGTGACTGACAAACCATTTCGTGACCTTTGTCATCGACTGGGGAGTTTCTGGTCGGTCTCTGAAATGGTGACGAGCAACCAGCAATTATGGGAAACCAGTAAATCACGTCATCGCCTGGATCACACATTAGAAACAGGCGTGTCATGGGTCCAACTGGCGGGAGCTGACCCCGGCCAGATTGCCCAGGCTGCGGCTATCAATGTTGAGCTGGGTGCTCAGATCATTGATATCAATATGGGCTGTCCCGCAAAGAAAGTCTGTAACAAAGCTGCAGGGTCTGCACTTCTCCGGGATGAAAGGCTGGTTGCTGATATTCTGGCTGCAGTGATTGATTCAGTCGAAGTGCCTGTGACACTCAAGATACGTCTCGGTTGGTCGCCCGATGAAATAAATGCCCGATCAATCGCTGCCATTGCGGAATCGGAAGGGATCTCTGTTCTCACTGTTCACGGTCGCACACGAGCTTGCAGGTTCTCCGGTTCGGTAGACTATGACGCCATTGCGGCCGTGAAAGAAAGCGTTTCTATACCTGTCGTGGCTAATGGAGATATCCTGACGCCCCACCAGGCAAAAGAGGTGCTCGATATCACAGGTTGTGATGCAGTAATGATAGGCCGTGCAGCGCAGGGAAAGCCCTGGTTGCCGTCGCAGATTGATCAGTACCTCGAGTTCGGTACGATGAAGCCGGAGCCCAGCCTTGATGAAATCCGCGAATTACTGAGCAGTCATGTGCAGGCACTGCACGAATTTTATGGACAGCACCTGGGCCTGCGAATAGCTCGAAAGCACGTAGGCTGGACACTCGACCAGATTGCGGGCTCGGCGGCGCTAAAACAGCGCTTTAACCGTGCCGAGTCGGCCGCTGTGCAGTTTGGATTGATTGATCAACTTGGCACGTTACAGACGGCCGCCTGACGAGAGGGTTTTCCTGTTTTGAAAAAAACCATTAACAAATCTGTCCAGGAAGGTGTGGAAGAATATCTACAGACGATGGGTGACGAACCTGTTTCTGGTCTTTATGAAATGGTGATGTCTGAAGTTGAAGCACCTCTGCTACGGTCTGTGCTCGTTTTTACCAATTACAATCAAAGTCAGAGCGCAGAAATCCTTGGGCTTAATCGCGGGACGCTCCGTAAAAAGCTACGCAAGTACCATCTGCTGTGAATTAAATCCTCATCGGAGAATCTATGACTGACGTTCGCGTTAGAACCGCACTGTTGTCTGTTTCTGACAAGACAGATCTTTTAACGATTGCCGCGTCTCTTGATGCTTATGGGGTAGAGATGTTGTCCACCGGGGGAACTTTCAGGGCAATTTCCGAAGCGGGCTTTGCGGTTCGCGAGGTCTCTGCCTATACGGGATTCCCTGAAATGATGGACGGCAGGGTCAAGACGCTGCATCCGAAGGTTCACGGTGGATTGCTCGGCAGGCGGTCTGTCGATGGCGATGTGATGAAGGATCATGGGATAACCGCAATCGATCTGTTGATCGTTAATCTCTATCCCTTCGAGGAAACAGTTCGCAAAGACCCTGATGACCTGGCAGAAATTGTAGAGAACATCGATATCGGTGGGCCCGCGATGCTGCGTTCCGCGGCGAAAAATTTCAATGATGTTGCCGTTGTTGTAGATCACAACGATTATGAAAATGTGATCAGGGAGATGAAAGCAGCGGATGGATGCCTGAGTGCTGAAACCCGGTTGAGGTTAGCGGTTAAAGCCTTCGAGTTGGTCGCTCGATACGATGCTGCAATCGCAAATCACCTCTCAAGCCTGGACCCACAAACCAAAGAAATTGCCGAGTATCCCGGGACACTTACGCTCCAGTTTTCCCGAGAACAGGCAATGAGATACGGTGAGAATCCGCACCAGTCTGCTGCATTCTATGTCGAAGACAACAAGCCGGCAGGTTCCATTGCAACAGCAACTCAGCAGCAGGGTAAAGAGTTGTCGTATAACAACGTTGCAGACACTGATGCAGCGCTCCAGTGTGTCCAGGCGTTTAGTGAACCGGCCTGTGTGATCGTGAAGCATGCCAACCCCTGTGGCGTCGCGGAAGCAGTCGACGTGATGTGTGCGTATGAGTCGGCGTTCAAGACAGACCCGACTTCAGCCTTTGGTGGCATCCTGGCCTTTAACCGGGAAGTGACTGCTGAACTTGCGCTTGCCATCACGGAGCGGCAATTTTCAGAAGTCATTGCTGCGCCTTCTTTCAGCGATGAAGCAATGGCCGCGTTCGAGCGAAAGAAAAACGTCAGGGTGCTGCAGGTTAGTGGCGATAATGGTCCAGGTAATACCTTTCCCGGTAATACAAGAGATTACAAAAGAGTCGTCGGTGGGCTGTTGGTCCAGAGTCCTGATGCGGAACTGCTAAAGGAAACCAGAGTCGTCAGTAAAAGAGCACCGACGATCGAGGAAGGCTCGGATCTGTTGTTTGCGTGGAAGGTTGCCAAGTACGTCAAGTCCAACGCCATTGTGTACGCAAGGAATCAGGCCACGATAGGTGTTGGGGCCGGACAAATGAGCAGGGTCATCAGCGCGAGGATAGCGAACCTAAAAGCCGCAGAAGAGGATCTGGAGGTGGCGGGGTCCGTCATGGCGAGTGACGCATTCTTCCCTTTCAGGGATGGCATTGATGCGGCTGCAGAGGTGGGTATCAGCGCGGTCATTCAGCCCGGTGGTTCCATGCGAGACCAGGAGGTTATCGATGCTGCCGATGAAGCAGGTATGGCGATGATATTCACGGGGATGAGACATTTCAGGCACTAAATTGTCATTGGTTTAAGACAGGGTTAGAGATTATGTGGGGCTCGTTATGAAAGTACTGGTAACTGGAGGCGGTGGGCGTGAGCATGCGCTCGCATGGCGAATCGCTCAATCGAGTGCTGTCGAAAAAGTGTTTGTTGCTCCGGGTAACGCAGGAACTGAACTTGAAGAGAAGCTGCAGAATGTGTCCATTTCGCCGATGGACTTTGACGCGTTGATTGAGTTTGCGCAAAGCGAGAAAGTTGACCTGACGGTCGTCGGTCCTGAGGACCCACTGGTTGCCGGTTGTGTCGACAGGTTCGCAGAAGCCGGACTGAGATGCTTCGGGCCATCAAAGTCTGCAGCGCAACTGGAAGGATCCAAGAGTTTTACCAAAGCTTTCCTGAAGAAATACGGTATTCCAACTGGAGATTACCGGGCATTCGATGAAATAGAAGCCGCCGATGAATATCTGGATACACAGATACCACCCATTGTTATCAAGGCAGACGGCCTCGCAGCAGGGAAGGGTGTGGTCATCGCTCAGTCTATACGGGAAGCGAAATCTACAGTTGCCGATATGTTGAGTGGAAACGTTCTGTCTGGCGCTGGATCCAGGGTGGTGATCGAAGAGTTTCTGGAGGGAGAAGAGGCCAGCTTCATCATCATTGCTGATGGTGAGAATTTCTTGCCGTTCGCAACATCCCAGGACCACAAGGCAGCCTACGACGGTGATACCGGCCCAAACACCGGCGGCATGGGGGCCTATTCTCCCGCACCGGTAGTCACGGCTGAGGTATTTAGTAGAACAATCGATCAAGTGATTAAACCAACGCTTCAGGGAATGAAAGACGAAGGTCACCCATATACCGGTTTCCTTTACGCAGGGTTGATGATCGACAAAGAAGGCCGGCCCAGGGTCATTGAATACAACTGCCGGTTTGGGGATCCGGAAACCCAGCCGATCATGTCGCGATTGCAGACTGAACTTGTCAGCTTGATGGTCGCGGCAATCGATGGGCGACTGAATGAAACTGAAATATCATTTGATCCACGCGTTGCTTTAACAGTTGTCATGGCATCGGGTGGTTACCCGGGCAGTTATGAAAACGGCAAGGTGATTTCCGGCCTCAGGGAAGTTGAGGGTGCCAAGGTTTTCCATGCTGGAACTACGATGAAAGACGGCGAAGTCGTTACCAATGGGGGAAGAGTGTTGGGGGTTACTGCGCTCGGGTCTAGCGTTCTTGAAGCCAATGAAAAGGCTTACGCTGCTGTAAACCAAATTTCATTTAATGGGGCGGAGTTTCGTACCGATATTGGCTACCGCGCGATAGCGAGAGAAAACGCCTAAACGTGCTAGTGGTAGGCCCAGGCTATCTACTGGCCAGGGTATAGCGCCTGGGGATACGTCGGCGATCAATGCGACTTTCGTGGTATCTCGCTGCGTTTTGTCATTCATTGAATGAAATGGCAGCTTTCACCAGTTTTGTCTGTGTTTCCCGTATTGCTTTGCCCAGCGCCGGGCCTGTTTCCCCGGTATCGATATCACTTGCCCTGACGTTTGAGACAAGATCGAGAAAATGACACCAGCTAGTGGGCAGGGTTTTGTCATTGCTGATATTGGCGCAAATTTCGTTAAAAGCATCGAATCTGGCCCGCTTTCTGAAGGCGTCCGTTTGTTGAAGTAGCGAGATGATTTCTTCAGCGTCAAGTTCGTTCAACAAGATCCATTTCGTGAGAAACTTTGCGACCAGGCCAGAGGTCTCTGTTCTATTGTTTGAACACTTCAGGCGTTGACAGAGATTCGTAAGCCGTGTGCTATCCAGATTCATCGTTAAACCCGCGAAACAGGTTTCGATCTGCGGGAATGGGATATTTGTTGATGACAGCCGTCGAAGGTTATCGATATCGTCCTTTGTGATCTCGGGCCACAGGAATTCATGTGCACCCACCAGGCGAAGATAATCGAAGAATACGGCAGGGTCTTTAGTGTTCAGGGCCTTATCTAATTCGCCATGAATACGTTCCGCCGTTAGTTCTGCTATCTGTCCTTCATTTACCATCTTCACGATCAATGCAGTTGTATCAGGGTGAACCGTAAAGCCAAGATGGTAAAACCGTGAATAGAACCTGGCGACACGCAGGACGCGTAAAGGGTCCTCGATAAAGGCATCGGAGACGTGTCTCAGCGATTTAGAGGCGATGTCTGCCTGACCACCCAAAGGATCTTTGAGTTCTCCGGAATCAGACCGGGCGATGGCATTGATCGTGAGATCCCGCCTCAACAGGTCTTCTTCAAGGGTAACCTCTGGTGATGCGTAGCACACAAAACCGGTATGTCCCGGGCTGGTTTTTCTCTCGGTCCGGGCGAGGGCGTATTCTTCTTGTGTTTCAGGATGCAGGAACACGGGGAAATCCTTACCAACTGTTCGGTAACCTGCGTCCAGCATTTCCTGTTCCGTTGCGCCGACGACAACATAGTCTCTTTCTGTTACGGGTAGATCGAGAAGGGAGTCGCGCACGGCGCCGCCAACCAGGTAGACATCCATGGTCACGATTTCGCTTCTACTGAGGAAAAGGTTTTGTTTTCTAAACGCATAGCCGTGAGTTCTCGTCCCCAGACGCATCCTGTATCAAGCGGGATAGCAAAGTCGACCCCGGTGTGACCATTCAAGGCAGCCCAGTGGCCAAATACAACCTGCAACTGGTCACTGCGCTCAAAGGTAAACCATGGCGCGAAGCCATCGGGTTGGATGTCCGCTTTGTGGGCAAGTTCCAATTCACCATCGTGGGAACAGTAGCGCATCCGGGTAAAGTAGTTCGTAATCACTCTAAGTCGGTCCGTACCTGCGAGTTGATCATGCCAGATGCTGGGTTCGTTACCGTACATTGCTTTAAGAAATTCGGGATACTGGTCCGATTGCAGGATGGTTTCTACTTCACTTGCTAGTGCCAGGCAGGTGTTGATGTCCATTTTCGGGGGAATACCAGCATGAACCAGGGCGAGGTTTTCAGCATAGTCATAGTGCAGAATCGGAAGATGCCTCACATAGTCAATATACTCATCGAGCCTGGGGCTATTGAGCAGATCCTCGATCGTGTCCTTGCGTTTCGGTGTTTGCTGGCCCGTAGCAACAGCAAGAAAATGAAGATCATGGTTACCCAACACACATTTGACGTTTGGTTCCGACATGATCAGGTCAAGTACTTCCACATTGCGGGGTCCGCGATTGATGAGGTCGCCAGCGAACCAGAGATGATCCTGCCCGGATTGGTAGTCGACCTTGCTGAGTAACTTTTGCAACTCGTCGAAACAACCTTGCACGTCACCAATAATGTAGGTGCTCATGATCTGTCTTCCACGAATCGCGTGCAGGAAAGGTAGTCGTCAATTGTCAGGTTCTCAGGGCGTAGTTGAGGGTTCAAGTGAAGCGATTCGAGTTCGTCCGCTGTCAGGAATTTCCTGAGTGCATTACGAATCGTCTTGCGGCGCATAGAAAAAGCCTGGATGAGAATGCTTTCGAGCAGCTTCCTGTCAACATCTGTCGCCTTTTTGTTTGGCGTTAGCCGGATAATGGCACTTTGTACCTTTGGGCGGGGTGAGAATGCCTGGGGTGGCACTTCGAAAAGTTTCTCGGTATGGCAGTGAAGTTGAGTCATCACCGATAACCTGCCATACGCTTTTGTTGAGGGCAGTGCTGTCATCCTGTCAACAACTTCTCGCTGCAACATGAAGTGCATGTCGTGGATATGTTCGCCGGAATCAAATAACTTAAATAGCAGTGGGGTTGAGATGTTGTAAGGCAGGTTGCCGATGATGCGAATAAGGGATTTCCCCGCAAACGTGTTGAAATCTATCGTCATGACATCCTGGTTGATCAGTCCTGCATCTGGGAAGCGAACTGATAATTCGGCCGCCAGGTCGCGGTCGATCTCGATCAGGGTAAGCTCGCATCGACTGTCGCTTAGAGGCTGGGTTAATGCTCCCCTACCTGGGCCTATTTCAATAATATGGTCGCCTGGTTTGATATCGAATGAGCCAATAATTTTTTGGATCATGCCTGTATCAACCAGGAAGTTTTGCCCAAACCTTTTTCTTGCGCGCAACACGGTTAGACGCATAGTTCCGCGGCACAGCAAACTGCGGCCACCAGGCTTGAGCAGTCCGACCGTCCGGATCCTGCCAGATCAAAAGCTGTACCGTGATCAACGGACGTGCGGACTATTGGCAGGCCAAGGGTTATGTTGACGCTCTGTCCGAATGCTACATGCTTCAGGACGGGTAAACCCTGGTCGTGATACATCGCGAGTACTGCATCGGCGCGGGCAAGGTTGTTGGGTGTAAAAAGTGTGTCTGCGGGAAGTGGGCCTTCGAAATCCAGTCCCTGTTGCTGCAAGGCTTTAATAACAGGGGTGATAGTTTCGATTTCCTCTCTACCGAGGTGGCCGTTTTCTCCAGCATGCGGGTTCAGCCCACAGACCAGGATTTTAGGGTGATTAATTTTGAATTTTGTGACGAGTTCGCTGTGCAGGATGCTGGCAACTTCCGTCAAAGAAGTTTGCGTAATGGCATCACTGACCTTTGCAAGCGGCAGGTGAGTAGTCGCAAGTGCAACTCGCAGAGTCTCACCAGCGAGCATCATGACCACACGTTTGGTACCGGTTTTGTCAGCAAACCATTCTGTGTGGCCGGAAAAAGGAATGCCGGCATCATTGATAATAGACTTATTGACGGGTCCGGTTACGATACCGGCTGTTTTTCCAGCAAGGCAGGATGAGAGCGCCTGTTCCAGAGTCTCGGTAACGTAACCCGCGTTGTCCGTAGTTGCGACACCTGGAACGACAGTTGCTGAGGCTCTCACAGGGTGAACATTGAACGCGGCGATATTAAACGGGGCTAAGGTCACGTCATTAATTGGAACTTCTATCTTAAGATCGTTAGCCCGGTTTTGAATCAGGTCCGGATCCACAAAATAGATGAGTTCTGCCAGTTGGTTATTTTTCTCGAATGCCTGGAGGCAAATATCGGGACCTATACCAGCGGGTTCTCCGGGAGTGACCGCCAGTCTAGTTCTTAATTTCGACAAACGCCTTGTCCCTGATTTCTCGTTGCCAGTTACCGAGTTCCTCATCAAATTTCTGGTTTCTCAGGTAGTTTTCGGCTTGCCCCATCTTGAAGCGTTCGCTGAAGTCTTCTATTCGGCGACCAGTTACCTCGAGGAAGTGGTAACCATGAGTAGTCTTAAAAACTTCGCTAAGTTCGTTTATATCCATTGCTTTCATGGTGGATTCGAACTCGGGAACGAAAACACCTGCACGACTCCAACCGAGGTCTCCACCGCCTAATGCGGACCCAGGATCGTCCGAATACAGTTTGGCGACATCTGCGAAATCCCTGCCCTCAACAATTTCCTCCCGAAGGCTGATGGCAAGGTCCTGGCATTCGCCTTCGGTTCTGATTTCGTTTGGCTGGATCAACACATGCCGAACCTGGGTTTGTTCAATCTGACCTTCCGAAGTCGCCCCACGTTTTTCCATTACTTTGATCAGATGGAATCCACGACCACTCTTGATCGGGCCTTTTATGTCGCCGGCCTTCATGTCTGCGACCAGATCAGAGAACATACTGGGTAATTGAGCTGGTTTGCGCCAGCCCATATCGCCACCTTCCAGTGCGTTCTGGTCTTCTGAAAACTCAATCGCGAGACTGCCAAAGTCCGCTCCTTCGTGTAGTTGTGTACTTATACTGTCAGCCTTGTCGCGCGTGGTACGAATGTCTTGTGCGGAAGGGTTCGGTGGTAAGGCGATCAGAATGTGCCCCACTCTGTATTGATCAGAGGTAACAGATTCACCAACCTCGGTAGCAAGGAAATTATCAATCTCCTGTTCCGTCACTTCTATTCTTCTTCGCATAACGCCTTGCTGGACCCTGCTGATGGCGAATTCACGCCTGACCTGTTCTCGCATTGCAGCCCAACTGACGCCGTCATTTGCCAGGGCAACCCGAAATTCGGTCAACGTCATCTGGTTCTGTGAAGCGATACCGGAAAGCGCCCCATTCAGCTCATCATCACTTATCCGGATGCCGGCGCGATCAGCGGTTTGGAGCTGAAGGTTCTCAAGGATGAGTCTCTCGATGATTTGCCCCCGCAGCACGTCATCTGAAGGTGCTTGTGTCTGTGGGTCTGCTGCGATCTGCGCCTTGATGGCTTTCATCCGCTCATCAATTTCTGATTGCATGATGACATCCTGGTCGACGACGACAGAGATCCTGTCGATCAAAACCAGTGCAGCGTAGCTGCTTACGGTGACCGAAGTCAGGGTTAAGGTTGTTAGCAATGCTATGAGTTTCATTTGTCTACCTGCCAGGGTCGTATCCTGGTATTGAATTGTGAAGCCAATTGTCGAGTCGACCCCCCAGAGAGGCAAGCCCTTTTAACTGGAATTCGAAATATATGCCGCTGTCGGCTCTTCGGTCCTGGAAGGACTGTGTCGCAGATCCGGGTTGCGAAATACGAACAGTCCTTGGCCTTTCCAGATTTCGACGGAAGACAACGCGTGTTCTCCAACAGCAGTCATTGTATTCGACTCCGAACAAAGACTCTATTGTTTGACCTTCATCCCAGCCATAGTTCCATCTGCCAACCAGACTCCAGGCATTTGATTGGCCCAGGGGCCATCGGAAGGAAAGGTCCGTTTCTTCGCGATTACGTAGTGTCCTTTGCTGGAGTTTGTCTACCATCGAATAGCTGAAGTTAAATATGGCGTGATTATCGCTGATATATCGCAGTGCAATAGAGCCCCGATTGGAACGATTATGTTCGGTATCGTGTTCGTAACTCGCACGCAGATCCAGACCTTTAGCCTGTGTAGTAAGGCTGATGAATACCGGTGAAGTGCCATCAAGGGGGTTGTTGCCGGGGAAATCAGTGTCATTTACCGTGCGATCATCCATGTAAAAGATCTGCCCGACGCTGATCGCCAGTCGTTGTGCTCCGGTTGTCTCATCCAGGTATCTAGTCGTTATCCCCAGTGCTATCTGGTTGGCGTCGCCGACCCTGTCATACCCCACATAGCGGTTTTGTCGAAACAGGCTGTCATAGCCTGGCGTGATGATCAAAGAATCGAATACCGGAAGGTCATCCTGAAATTTTTCTTGCGCGTAAAGGTAGTAAAGCCGCGGTTCCAGGGTCTGGTAGAAACCCTTATTCCATACTGAAGTGTGCCTCTCGAAGGTGAGTCCCATATCGAGTGATGCAAGACCTGTATTAATCGTTGCATCGTCTCTTGCGCCGGGGCTTTCATTGTCAAGACGATAGTTTCGATGAATATATCTAAGCCCCGGAGTTATGTATCCCCAGCTATTATGGAACGGCGCGCTGCTGCTGATATCAGCAACTATTCGTGAACCTTCGGTTTTTTTGTCCGAAGGGTTGTCGAATACGGTTGCCTGTAACAAGGCAGAAGATTTGATCTGCCCGAATGATTTTGATCCAGAAATAGTAAGCCTGGGAAGGATTTCATACTGGTTAGACTTGATCGAGCTTATCTCCTGGAAACTTCGAAGCTCCAGGGTGGATCGCCAGGATATTGTGTCATAAGAAACAGTGCCTTCTCTTAAGAGCGCAGGCTCCCTGGAGTTGCTCAGGTCATTACTAAAACCTGAGCTAGTGTTCGTGAAACCTCCCAGGTCGTCAAGATAATCGATGTCTGAGACGCTCGTATAGTTGACTGAAGAGGACCATGGGCCGGCTCGACCCTTATGGCTGAACTGAGCGAGCCATCGATCTTGTTTGTCAAACCCGGAAGCGCTGGTCGAAGTGATTCGCTCGTGCTCATTATATTCGTCATCGGAAGGCAGGAATGTCCCCGCGAGCAGGTTCTCGCCATAGTTGTTCAGGTGTCGGAGCTCACCTTCGTGCATTACCCCGCGTTTCCAAATGCTCCTGGGGGTATAGGTAGCATCCAGGTTTGGGCTGAGGTTGAAATAGTACGGTATGGTGACTTCTGTGCCTCCGTCGCTGTCGTGACCAATGGACGGCCATAGAAAACCGGATTGACGGGAATCATCAATTGGGAATCGAAAGTAGGGGGAGTAGGCGACAGGCACGCCCTTGATTCGCAGAGTGGCGTGCCGGGCAATTCCGTATCCCTGCGCCTTGATGAGTTCGATTTCCTTGCCACGAATTGCCCATGTATTGCTGCCAGGTTCGCACGTCGTGAAGTCACCTTCAGTTATCGTCAGCGTATCCTGTTCATTTTTCTTAAGGGATGTCGCTGTGCCGCGGAGGCGGTTGTCGTGTAACAAGAAACTCGCGCTGTCTATGGCCGCGGTACCGGTATAAAAGTTCCCCTCCACCCTGGCCCCCTGGATAAGCAAGCCCTTTTGCCTGAGACGCACATTACCTTCGACGGTGTAGTGCTCAGTTTGGACATCCATGGTGAAGAAATCGCCGCGCAGCAACTGGGAGCCCTGGTGAACAGACACATCGCCGATCAGCGTTGTGGAATGGCCCTCCACGTGGAGCGCGCTGTTGCCGCTGGCCGTTATAGGTGCGGCGCTGTCGGTGCGTTCAGTTGTGCCAGTTTTGATTGAGTCATCGACATACTCCCCCTGGCACTGGCCCGGCTTGCTGGTTATGCGCCAGTCGACTTCCGCGGCAGAATCGGCGAGAACAGGGGCAGAAAAGGCGTAAACAGACAAGAATAGCGGGCCAATGTGGCGAAGTTGCCTGATCATTGATGGTGCGCCATTAAAAAATTGTGTCGATCGAAGCATTACGGGGATAATAAAGCATTCGACAAAGCAGGTCAGTCAGTTTTCATGAAAGATGATTCTCAGCACGCCGACGGTCGAGCAGCTGGCCTTGCCGAATGGGCCAGAGCGACTGCCTCAATCGCGGATATTCCCCAATCTGCGGCGCTGGTACCCGTTTCGGATGACGCCAGTTTCAGGCGCTATTTCAGATTCAGTGAAGGGGGGGCAGGCGTCGTTTTCGTCGATGCTCCGCCGGAGCGCGAGGACAACGAAAGTTTCGTTAAAATATCGGCAGCACTTTGTGAGGCTGGGCTGAATTGTCCGGAGGTCAAGGCATTCGATTACAATCTGGGTTATCTCGCTGTCACGGACCTTGGCGACCGGCTTTACCTTGATGAATTGATGGAGAATCCATCGGCAATGCCTTCCCTTTACAGGGGAATTACCCCCTTACGATGCGCTGAAATTGAAAACGGAAATGGGCCTGTTCCATGAGTGGTTTCTTGTGGGACAACTGGGTTTAAAAGTTAACAGTGATGTGGCGCAGATGCTCGAGGAAGTGTACGAATGTCTCGTCAGCAGTGCGCTTGAACAACCTACGGTTTTTGTCCACAGAGACTTTCACAGCAGAAACCTGATGGTCCAAGCTGCAGCGAACCCGGGAATTATAGATTTTCAGGATGCGGTTGTCGGCCCTGTGACCTACGACCTGGTATCGCTCTATAAAGACTGTTATTACCAATTCGACAGAAACCTGGTTGAACAGGTAGTGGATGATTTTCGCCAAGAACTTGCCAGTCGGGGGTTAGTGGCGTCAGATGTGCCGATGTTGCGATGGTTTGACCTTATGGGTGCACAAAGGCATCTGAAGTGCCTGGGGGTCTTCAGCAGGTTGAATCTACGGGATGGAAAGCCAGGCTATCTTGCAGATATTCCGCTGGTGGTTGATTATCTGGTTGAAACTTCAGCGATTTATCCTGAACTCGAACGTTTCCATAAATGGCTGCTTGCCGAAATCATGCCAAAGGTTAGTGACCTGAAGCAGGTGATGCGATGAAAGCGATGGTGCTGGCTGCCGGTCTCGGGAAGCGTCTGAGACCAATAACTGACGCTACGCCTAAACCATTGCTTGAGGTGAGGGGGAAGTCGCTGATTGAACATCATCTGGAGCGGCTGAGGGTGGCCGGTATCCAGGATGTGGTCATCAACCTTCATCATCTTGGCGACCAGATTCAGTCGCGGTTGGGCGACGGGGCTCGGCTGGGAGTAAACATCAGTTATTCATTCGAAACTGAATTGCTGGAGACCGGTGGTGGAATTAAGAAAGCCCTCCCGATGCTGGGGGATGCTCCATTTCTTGTCACCAGTGCCGATACCTACCTGGATTTTGATCTTGGGCGGTTGCCGAAGGGATTACCCTCTGGAATGCTGGGGCTGTTGGTGATGACCAATAACCCCCCGCATCATCCGGAAGGTGATTACTCTCCTGATGAGAATTCGATTCTGCGGTTGGATGGTGACAAATTGACCTACACAGGTACCGGAATACTGCATCCTGACCTGGTGCGAGATGTTCCGGATTCCGTGTTCATGTTGCGGAAGGTATTTGATGAAGCCGTTAACGCCGGGAGATTCTTAGGCATAGAGCACGATGGTGTTTGGTGTGATGTCGGTACGGAAAGCCGGCTCAGCCAATTGCGAAAAATGCTGGATCAATCCGCATAAGCCCTGGTTGGCGAGTGGCGCTCGCTGGTGGTTAGTAAAAGCAAAATGAAGTCAGTAGAATGGCGAGCAAAAAGGAGTAGCCCCCCAAATGGAGAAAGTGGTGAACATGATAGCCCCATCGATATTGTCAGCCGATTTCGCCCGCCTCGGGGAGGAAGTCCGTTCCGTGCTTGAGGCTGGTGCCGACATTATTCACTTCGATGTCATGGATAACCACTATGTCCCCGTGCTGACTTTTGGTCCCAAAATATGCAGGGACCTTCGAAGCTTCGGAATTGAAGCACCTATCGATGTGCATCTGATGGTCAGCCCTGTCGATGGGTTGATAGAGGATTTTGCCGCCGCTGGCGCCAGTTATATTACTTTTCACCCGGAAGCCTCTGCGCATATCGATCGATCCCTGCAACTGGTTCGTTCTCTGGGGTGTAAAAGCGGTCTGGTATTTAATCCGGCGACACCTTTGCACTACCTTGACCATGTGATGGACAAGGTCGATATGATCCTGATTATGTCGGTTAATCCCGGGTTTGGTGGCCAGTCTTTTATCCCTGCTGCGCTGGATAAATTGAAAGAAGCCAGGCAAAGGATTGACAGCAGCAGCTTCAATGTCCGTCTGGAGATCGACGGTGGGGTCAACGTGGACAACATCGGCGAAATCGCGTCCGCCGGGGCGGATACCTTTGTTGCGGGATCAGCGATCTTCGGCAATAAAGACTATTCGGCGACCATCTCAGCGATGAAATCGGCGATAAACGCATAATAAGGGTGGATGCCTTCCGGGACCTTCCATCTTGTCAAACACATATGGCTTGTTTTAAGCTTCTCCGCTTGTAAATGAGATGATTCATGAGCGCTCTCTTCAGGTATCCAATCGGTATAGTCTGGCCGACTCCTCCTCTCTATTGGCGAAGCTAACGCTGAAGTTCCACCCTGGGGTGATAGCCCCCTGTTTGTGTAAGAAAAGCTTTTAAAACCCGGTAGAGAGAAATGACGCCTGAACAATTTATTAAACTTGGCAAAGATGGCTACAACCATGTCCCTGTGGTTCGAACCATGTTTGCTGACATGGACACGCCGCTGTCCTGTTACGTAAAAGTAGCAAGAGGCCCCTATAGCTATCTCCTTGAATCTGCTGCCCAGGGTGGCGAGAAGTGGGCGCGATATTCGCTGGTAGGTCTACCGTCTGATTGTGTGGTCAAAATCACCGGTGACGAGATTACCCTGGAGGAATCGGGTGAGGTAACTGACCAGTTTCGGGTTGAGGACCCGCTGGCCTTTGTAGAAGAGTTTCAGGCGCGGTATTCCTACCCTGAGCTTCAGGACCTGCCGATTTATACTGGCGGGCTGGTGGGTTACTTTGGTTATGACACAATTCGCTATGTTGAGAAAAAGATAAGCCAAAGCGCACCGCCTGACACGCTTGGAACGCCGGACATTATTCTCATGGTCTCCAACGATGTGATCGTTTTTGACAACGTACTCGGACGTATCCACCTGATAACGCATGCCGATCCTGCGGTGGATGGAAGCTTTGACCTGGCGCAGGCCCGGCTTCAGCAGATGACACAGGACCTCCAGACGAACGTGCCGAAAGATTTGCATGGTCCTGTACGAGGGCCCCGATTGCATGAGGCCGATTTCGTTTCGAATTATGGCGAGGAAGCCTATAAAGCGGATGTTGAGAAAATCAAGGATTACATCGTAGAAGGTGATGTCATGCAGGTTGTTCTCGCCCAGCGAATGTCAGTTGCGTTCGAAAGCGATCCGTTGAATCTTTATCGTGCCCTGCGTTCACTCAATCCGTCGCCGTACATGTATTTCCTTGACCTGGAAGACTTCCAGATAGTCAGTTCTTCCCCTGAAATACTCGCCCGACTTGATCACGGTGAAGTCACTGTGCGCCCGCTTGCAGGCACAAGGCGGCGCGGCCGTGATGAAATTGAAGACCTGGCGTTGGAAATAGAGCTGCTGGCCGACCCCAAGGAAATTGCGGAGCATTTGATGCTGATTGACCTTGGCCGAAATGATATCGGTAAGGTTTGCAAAACTGGATCGGTAGAAGTCAGTGAGATGATGACGGTTGAGCGCTACGCTCACGTCATGCATATCGCATCGAATGTCCGGGGACAGATCAAGGACAACTTGGGTTCCATTGATTTACTTCGAGCGACGCTGCCCGTGGGAACCCTGAGCGGAGCCCCAAAAGTCAGGGCGATGGAAATCATTGATGAGTTGGAGCCTGAGAAGCGGGGAATTTTTGGTGGCGCTGTTGGTTATCTCTCCTGGAATGGCAATATGGATACTGCAATCGCTATCAGGACCGCCATCGTCAGGGACAACCAGCTTTATATACAGGCTGGTGCAGGTATCGTCGCAGATTCCATTCCACGACTTGAGTGGAAAGAAACCATTAATAAAGCTCGCTCCATCTGCCAGGCGGCAGTCATGGCCGAAGCCGGTCTGGATCTGCAGGGGGTGGCGGTTGAAAATCAACGAACTTATGATCAGGCCGAACAAAGACCGGTGGCAGGTTTGACTGGGCAGGGTGAATTGTAATGTTACTGATGATAGATAATTACGATTCATTCACGTTCAACATCGTTCAGTACCTGAGTGAGCTTGGCGAAGATGTTCGCGTTTACCGGAATGACGAGATCAACGTTCCGGATATCCGGGAGCTGTCTCCCGATGTGATTGTGATTTCTCCAGGTCCCTGCACACCTAACGAAGCAGGGATTTCGATGGATGTTGTTCGTGCTTTTGAAGGCGAAATCCCCATTCTCGGTGTTTGCCTCGGGCACCAGAGTATCAGTCAGGTCTATGGCGGCAAGATCATCAAGGCTGGACAGGTAATGCATGGTAAAACCTCGCCAATTCACCACACAGGTGAAGATGTGTTTGTCGGTCTCGCCAATCCGTTTATAGCGACCCGTTATCATTCGCTGGTGGTCGAAAAAGAGTCACTGCCTGATTGCCTTGAAGTGATAGCGTGGACTGAAAATGATGCTGGTGAATTGGTAGAAATTATGGGAGTGCGGCACCGACAGTTTGCGATGACGGGTGTTCAGTTCCATCCGGAATCGATTCTGACAGAACATGGCCATGATCTTCTGGGTAACTTTCTTAACGTTGCGAAAGGGGAAAAATGATGGATATGCCGGCGGCTATAGCGAAGGTGGTTGATGGAGATAATCTTACCAAGCGCGAGATGAATGCAGTGATGCGGTTGATCATGACAGGCGAGGCGACCGACGCACAGATTGGGGGTTTCCTCATCGGACTTCGCCTGAAGGGTGAGACGGTTGATGAAATTGTCGGCGCCGCTGAAATTATGCGTGAGCTTGCCTCACAGGTGCAGGTCAACGATGCTGGTCTTGTCGATACCTGCGGTACTGGTGGTTCCGGGGCTAATAAATTTAACGTATCGACCGCAAGTGCATTTGTGGCTGCGGCCGCAGGAGTCCGTGTCGCCAAACATGGTAACCGGGCTGCCTCCAGTAAAAGCGGTAGCGCTGACCTATTGGAAGCTGCTGGTGCCAATATCATGCTCTCATCGGACCAGGTGGCTCGCTGTATCGACTCGGTGGGGGTGGGTTTCCTGTTTGCGCTCAATCATCACGCAGCGATGAAGCATGCTATAGGCCCAAGAAAGGAAATGGCCGTCAGGACGGTTTTTAACATGTTGGGTCCCCTGACGAACCCGGCAGGTGCAAAGAGGCAATTGCTGGGCGTCTATGATCGCGCGCTGGTGCGTCCGGTTGCTGAAGTCCTGCGCGCGCTTGGTAGCGTACATGTCATGGTAGTCCACTCTGCCGATGGGTTGGATGAAATCAGTATCGCAGCGGAGACTGCTGTGGCAGAACTCAAAAGCGGTGATATTGCCGAATATGTCATAAGCCCTGAAGATTTCTCACTGGTCAGGGGTTCGCTTGATTCTCTAAAAGTCGACAGCGCTACAGAGAGTCTGACCATGGTGAAAGCTGCGTTAAGTGGAGAGTTCGAGACCGCCGGTGACATGGTCGCCCTGAATGCGGGTGCTGCTGTTTATGTCTCAGGACAGGCTATGGACCTCGTGAGCGGTGTCGGGATGGCGCAGGATGCCATAGGCAATGGGCTGGCGATTGAAAAGATGAAAGAGTTCGTCGATTTCACCGTGCAATTGGGTGACTCTGTATAAATTGCCAGTACTGAAGTTAGCGCTGGAGTTAGTGCCGAAACTAAACAGATGGATTTGAATGGACATGGTTGAAAGGGACGTACTTGGAACGATCATCGAACGAAAACACGAAGAAGTCTCAAGCAGGCAGACGCAGGTGCCGGTCTTTGAACTCAAGGCGCAGATTCGTCGACAGCACAATCCAAGGTCGTTTGTGGACGCGATAAAAAAGAGAATTCACCGCAAACAGGCGGCCATTATAGCGGAAGTAAAGAAAGCATCGCCTTCGAAGGGCGTAATTCGGGAAGACTTTGATCCAATCTCAATCGCACAGAGTTATGAGCGATCGGGCGCAACCTGCTTGTCCGTGTTGACCGATGTTCATTTTTTCCAGGGTTCAGACGAGTATCTAGAGCTGGTTAAAGCCAGTAGTTCACTGCCGGTATTGCGTAAGGATTTCATAGTTGAGGCCTACCAGGTTTACGAGGCGAGGGCTATCGGTGCAGATTGCATCCTGTTGATAGCGTCGATTCTGGACATTGAGAAACTGCATGAGTTCTATGACCTTGCAGTTAGTCTTGGTCTTGATGTCCTGGTGGAGGTGCATAACAAGGAGGAACTGGATAAGGCGCTAACCTTGTCGCCAGCGATGATTGGCGTTAATAACCGAAATCTTAAAACCTTTGAGGTGGATCTCAATACGACGCTGGATTTGTTGAGCCAGATGCCCGAAGAAGTTGTTGTTATTACTGAAAGCGGTATTGGCAAGCGGGCTGATGTCGAGCAGATGTTGTCGAATGACGTCTACGGGTTTCTGGTTGGAGAAGCATTCATGCGTGAACCTGACCCTGGCCAGGCGTTGGAGTTTCTTTTCTCCTGACTTTTTGGTCAGCCTAGCGTGCTTCGAGAATTACCATCGTTTTACCTTTTACATCAACCAGTTTCTGTTCTTCCAGCGTTTTCAGTACCCGACCAACCATTTCTCGAGAGCATCCTACGATACGACCGATTTCCTGACGGGTAATTTTGATCTGCATTCCCTCGGGATGTGTTATGGCATCAGGTTGAGTGCTTAGGTCCAGCAACGCGTGAGCGACGCGACCGGTCACGTCAAGGAACGCAAGGTCGCCAACCTTCTGTGTGGTTTTTCCGAGCCTCTCAGCCAGTTGGGTAATGAGCTGATGCAGTATGCCGGTATCTCTTTGGCTGAGTTCGATAAATTTTTTGTATCCCAGTTCTGCGACTTCACATTCTGTTTTAGCTTTGACCCACGCAGTTCTTGTGCCTTCGCCAAGCATTGCCATCTCACCAAAGAAATCACCTTCGTTGAGGTAAGCCACAATAATTTCCCGACCATTATCATCTTCGATGATGACCGAGACGGAACCTTTTGTGATGTAGAAGATAGAATCGCTTACTTCGCCGGCAAAGATAATGGTGCTTCCACGAGGGTGCCGACGCTTGTGTGCAGACGAGAGAAACTCGTCCATATTGTTGGGCGCCGGATTACTGGGTGTAAGGCTTACCATAAGGTGGTCGTTACCATAAGGTGGTCGTTAGCATAAGGTGGTCGTTAGCATAACTCAGCGATAGGTTACGACTCGAGTGTTAGTAATACAACCTCATTTGCGAAAAAGGAACACCGTTTGATTTTTACGAAAAATGCTATGCTGTGTTACCCCAATTATTAGGGTGTAATAAGAAAAGAGTCAGGATAGGAATATGAAAGCAACGGTTAGATGGCTTGATGATGTGATGTTCCTTGCAGAATCCGGGAGTGGGCATACGGTCACCATTGATGGGCCCGAGTCAGAGGGCGGCAGGAATATCGGCCTCAGGCCCATGGAAATGATGTTGATGGGCTTGGGTGGTTGCGCGAGTTTTGATGTGATGAAAATTCTTCGAAAATCTCGCCAGCCCGTTGAAGACTGTATTGCAAATATTGAAGCGAAGCGTGCGGATGAGGTGCCGAGCGTCTTCACTGATATTCATATCCACTTCGTCATAAAAGGAGTAGGGGTTAAGGAAGCCCAGGTTAAAAGAGCTATTGAATTGTCCGCTGAAAAATACTGTTCTGCCTCGATCATGCTCGGGCGAGGTGGGGTGAACATTACTCATGATTACGAGCTGACGGAGTAATGAAGCGGCCCGGTCCGACTAATGGCATGCGCCACGTGGCATTGTTCGTTGAGCAGTTCTCTGCTTGTGAACAATTTTACACCGACCTGTTAGGCATGGAAGTAGAGTGGCGTCCGGATGAAGACAACGTATACCTGACCAGTGGCGGTGATAACCTTGCTCTTCATCGTGCAGATGGGAAGCGGGATCAGGGCCAGCTGGACCACATCGGGTTTTTTATCAATGACATTGTAAAGATTGATGAGTGGTATGACTTTTTAAGTGGACATGGAGTGGCGATGCTAACCGACCCCAGAACCCATCGCGATGGCGCGCGAAGTTTCTACTGCCTTGATCCTTCGGGCGTAAAGGTTCAGATGATCTATCACAAACCTATTGCGGAAAGTGAAAATCAGACCCAGTAAGTTGTCCGGGTCATCAATTTGCTGACCGCCGTCATGATGCTTTTAAATGGTTTCGGAAAATCCATACCGCCCCGACTTAGTGCATCTGTCCGGTGTTGATCTTCATCAAGTTTCATCTGTTCAAGGATGGCCTGTGAACGCTTGTCCTCAGAAGGAAGTCCCTGGAGATGTTCTTCCAGGTGTTTAACGACTTGCTCTTCAGTTGCTGCGACAAAGCCCAAATTAAAGCGATTACCTAACAGGCCGGAAACGGCGCCACTGACAAAGCTCATGGTGTAAAAAAACGGGTTTAAGTAACTTTTGTGGGAATTCAGCTCTGCCAGTCTTGCCTCACACCAGAGCAGATGATCGGTCTCTTCCCTTGCAGCCTGCTGCATCGTTTCCTGGATGTACGGATCTTCGCTCGTGAGACCCTGGCCAACGTAAAGCGCCTGGGCGCAGATTTCACCACAGTGGTTTACCCGCATTAGTCGAGCAGAAATTTTTCGATCAGATTCGCTTAGCTGTTGTTGCTCGATTGGAGTGGCTGGGCTGGGCCTGGCCGGGTGCCCCACACCGTTTAACACGCGCAGTGCGCCGTCGAACTGTTGTATCAGTGAATTGATGGACGGTGTTCTCATGAGGTTTTCTATCGTTTGAGGACGTATGCAGAATAGCCTTCTTCATTCAGTTGATATGCGCCGAGTTCAGATCTCTTTCCGCCATCGCAAACCGTAACGTAGACAGCATCATTGTTAAGCTTGCTCAAATTTTTACGAAGGAGCAGTAAAGGTAAATTCACGCTGCCAGGAATTTTGTCCTCTTTTGCTTCCCTGGGGGTTCGAACATCAATGATGTACGTCATGGGGTCACCTTGCTTAATCATCTCCTGAACTTCTTCCATCCCAACGGTTTCGATCACCGGGCTCAATAGCAATGACTGAAAATCGGGTTCGGATAGTCGCATCAGGGTGCCATTGCTGGTCATGGTCACAGTTGCGTTTCTAGGAAAGTCACTAACCAGTGCATCCTGGCCAAAATTGTCTCCTGCCTTCAATTTCTTTATAACCAGGGTTTTGTCACCAACGGATCGTTCTAATTTTACTCTGCCTTTCTGGATCACGTAGAAGTAATCACCTCTATCACCTTGCGTGATAACAATGTCGCCCTTTGAATACGTCGTCTCTTCAAACTTACTGAACAATGTCTGGATGTTGCTCGGAGGTATGAACTCGAACAGAGGAGAGCTCAGTAAGGTCGACATCCAGTCAACGGCGGGTTCTTCCTCATCGGCAGCCGAGGCGCTGGGTCCACCGTCCATATGAATGGCCATGTCGCTTCTGTTGCAAACCAGTACGGTCGAATCCTGCGTGGTAATGGCGGTGAGTCTGTGAGGGGTGTTGTTGTCAATGGGATTCCGCGTGACTTCTTCGCCTGCCTTCCGGCTCTTCGCCTCGAACTTTTCATCAACAAGGTCAACAGTCCCGATGAGCAGCCAATAGACCTTTGTGTTCTGTTCTGCCCGCTTGAAGATCATTTTCCCTTTCGATATGGCGTCAACAGTCGCGTGCTCAAGCACAGCTGATAACTCGCCTTCACTCATCTGTTTGAAGGGGATCAGGTTCTTGATCAATTCTTTGTGTTCGGCTTCCAACTAGGGTGAACCTCTTAAGGTTTTCTGTCTATGATGGTCGAATGATTTTGTAGGAGGCAGGTAGTATAAAGAAGGAGGGTCAATTCGCATAGGAGTCACTCACGAGCCGGAACCAGTGGAATAATCTTCACTTAGCCATTCAGTCTGGAAGTAATTCAGATCGTTTTTCTTAAGCTTTCTTAATATCTGTTGGTGGCCCTCGTGGTCCAGAGGCCCGAGAACAACGGCGTAGAGCGTGCCTGTGACGTCCAGACGCTTTTCGATATGAGGTGTTAATCCTAGGCTGCTTAGTTTAGTTTGCATGGATTCAGCGCCCTGTAATTTGGAAAATATGCCAAGTTGTAGTTTTGCTCCAGGGGCCGGAAATTCTGTGTCGGGGAAATTCCGCGCAATTGGTGTGGCAGGGCTTGAATCTTGACGCCTGAAATTTTCAGGTACCGAAGTGTTTGGTTGGTCGAATCCGACAGAAGCCACGATAATCAGAAAAAGAACGGCGACGGCTACTGCACTGCTGATTTTGTACCACGGCTGGTTGGCGCTGACGAGTGTAGTGCTGTTCTCGGCGCTATTTGCTATAAGACTATTGGGCCTGGGAGTGTGTGTCCGGGATTCAGGCTTGGCTTCAATGGGCAGGTCCAGTTGTTGGCCTACTTCACGTTTTTGGTTTTGCATATTGCTTGATGTTCCGGTGTGCGGTCTTAATATAGCAGAGTTTCTCTAGCTGAATGCCGCAAGCAGTGAAGACTCTTTAGTTCCCTCGCTTAATTTCTCTTCCTTTCTATCATGATACCTACGGCATCAGCAATGTCGACCGCGCCTGGTTTGGTAATTTTGATCTTCAGTTGCATGATTGGGAATTCATCGAACAATATTTGTGACAGCTGTTCAGCCACCGATTCAATCAGATAGTAGTTTGTTTGTTCTACAAAGGCCTGGGTTCGACGGGAGATAGCATCGTAGTCGAGCGCATCCTCGAATGAGTCTGAAACGCCGGCTTTCCTGGCGTCACAACCCAGCTCCAGGTCAATGATCAAATCCTGGGTGATGTCACGCTCGTGATCATAGACCCCGATAGTAGTTGCGGCGGTGAGGCCGCTGATAAAAATAATGTCCAAAATTAGATAGCCTCGCTGTGTAGTTTCTTTTGGCTGCTAGTTCAGTCTCTATTCAGTTCAGTCTCTATTCAGTTCAGTCATGGGCCAGCGAGGTCTGACGTCAATCGACAGGCTTTCCTGATGCCCATGTTGCAGTCGAAGATAACCTGCGTAAGCGATCATGGCCCCATTGTCAGTGCACAGGTGGAGTGGGGGGTAGTAGACCTGTCGATGATGCTTCCGCGCGGAATCATCCAGCCGAGCCCTGAGCTCGGTGTTAGCACTAACACCACCCGCAAGGATGAGCCGATCAAGGCCTGTTTGTTCCATGGCTCTCTCACACTTGATCCTGATTGTATCGACAACCGCTTCCTGGAAGGCAAATGCGACATCTGCCTTTTCCTGTGACGAGAGATCCCGTCCCGATTGGCCTTTTAACCCGTTCACAGTGTTTAACGTAAATGTTTTCAGACCACTGAAGCTAAAGTCCAACCCAGGTTTGTTGGTCATTGGTCGGGGAAATTTAAATCGCCCAGGCGTGCCTTGTTCTGCGATTTCTGCGATGCAGGGCCCTCCGGGATAGGGAAGGCCCAGCATTTTGGCGGCCTTATCGAATGCTTCACCGGCAGCATCGTCCTGTGATTCTCCCAGCAGTTCGTACTGGTGTGCCTGGTGACAAGCCATCAGCTGTGTATGGCCACCCGAAACGAGCAGGGCGATGAATGGGTATTTCGGTGCGTCTTCCGCCAGAAGAGCTGCGACCAGATGACCCTCCATGTGATGAATACCAATGGATGGAACGCCCCAGGCCAGCGCCAGGGATTTTGCCACCGACGCGCCTACCAATAGTGCTCCGACCAGGCCCGGGCCGGCGGTGTAGGCGATCGCATCGATATCGTTGGCCGCGAGGTCATTCTCCCGCAGAATTTCATCGATCATCGGTAAGGTTCTGCGAATGTGATCACGGGAGGCGAGTTCGGGGACGACACCACCATACTCCCGGTGGAGTTCGATCTGACTATAGAGGCTCTCGGCAATAATGCCCTTTCCGGTGCTATAGATCGCTATACCGGTCTCATCACAGGAAGTTTCTATGCCAAGTACGTTCAACTGAATGACCGACTGATTGTTGGAAGTCTGGATAGTACTGATTTTACAGGAGAAAATCTCAAGTGAGTCGGTTCGAATTTAGTGGCGAGTCGCTTTGCAATTAGGCGGGATTGCCGCTAGAATTCGCGTCCTTTGAAACCCCACATTGGAACCCGGACTTAATGCCCTACGTTAAAGTCAAAGAAAATGAACCGTTTGACGTCGCCCTCAGGCGATTCAAGCGATCCTGTGAGAAGGCAGGTATCCTCGCTGAAGTACGACGTCGTGAGTTTTACGAGAAGCCAACCTCAGTCCGAAAGAGAAAAGCAGCTGCAGCAGTCAAGCGACATGCCAAGAAGGTACAGCGTGAAACGCGTCGCATGGAGCGGCTGTACTAGCCTCCGATGCCCGAACCCATCTATCAGCGGGTCACCGCTGAAGTAAAAGTGGCCATGAAAGCTCGTGACAAGCCGCGTCTTGGCGCGCTTCGTCTTATCATGGCCGATTTTAAAAGGATTGAGGTCGATGAACGTATCGAGCTTGATGACGAACGTGTCCTGGTTATCCTTGATAAGATGACCAAGCAGCGTAAAGATTCCCTTAAGCAATTCGAAGATGCCGGGCGAGAAGATCTCGCGAACCAGGAGGCGTTGGAGATCGCGGTCATCGCTGAATTCCTGCCGGATCAACTCAGCGATGATGAAGTATCTGGCCTGGTCAAGGCGGCCATCGCAGAAACCGGTGCCGCGTCGATGCAGGATATGGGTAAGGTGATGGCTATCGTCAAACCCCAGATTCAGGGAAAGGCAGATATGGGCGCAGTCTCTGGCCTGGTAAAAGCACAACTCTCCTAAACCCGATTCAACAGGGTTCGGCTACACTTGCACTCTATATAGGGGAATGACATTCTTTCTTTCCCATCCACCTCCAAAAAAGACGTTCGGACAACTTAACTGTGATCCCGCAGGAATTTATCGAAGAGGTACTGGAGCGGACCGATATCGTCGAGATAATCGAGCCTCGGGTCACCTTAAAAAAATCAGGCCAGAACTATACCGGCCTCTGTCCGTTTCATGATGAGAAAAGCCCTTCGTTTTCGGTCAGCCAGGACAAGCAGTTCTATTATTGTTTTGGTTGTCAGGCTTCCGGATCTGCGCTCAAGTTCCTGATGGAGTTCGATCGAATGGACTTCGTATCCTCGATTGAACACCTGGCGCAACGAGTCGGGCTTGAGGTTCCCCGTGACCAGAAATCCGATCCAGGCGCTTCTCAAAAACGAAAATCAATTTACGAAGTGTTGGATCAGTCAACATCGTTCTTTCGTGAACAGTTAAAGAGCCATGAATCCCGCGCTCGCGCTGTAGATTACCTTAAAGGAAGAGGTTTAAGCGGCGAGATAGCGAGAGATTTTGGCGTGGGTTATGCCCCTCCAGGCTGGGATAACCTCATGTCAAAACTGGCGATCAGCAACGCCGATCGGCAACTTCTGATTGATTCTGGAATGCTGACCGAACAAGTCGAGGAAGGTAAGACCTATGATCGTTTCCGAGATCGAATCATGTTTCCCATTCGAGATCTTCGAGGCAGGACGATCGCGTTTGGCGGCAGGGTTCTGGATGATGACGCCAAGCCGAAGTATCTAAATTCTCCCGAGACCGATGTCTTTCATAAAGGCCGGGAGTTATATGGCTTGTTTGAGGCGCGCAAGCGTGTGAGGAAACTGAACAAACTGATTGTTGTCGAAGGGTATATGGATGTTGTCGCCCTGGCGCAACATGGTGTCGGTTATTCGGTTGCAACCCTTGGGACCGCGACGAGTACAGATCATATAGAACGAATGTTTCGAATAGTCCCGCAGATCGTCTTTTGTTTTGATGGAGATAATGCAGGCCGAAATGCTGCATGGAAGGCGCTGCTGTCGACGCTTCCGGCAATGGAAGATGGGTGTAGCGCAAAATTTCTCTTTGTACCCGACGGTGACGACCCTGATTCGCTTATTCGCCGGGAGGGTCAGGAAAAATTTGAAGCAAGAATCGGGAAAGCCCAGGGTCTGACGAATTTTTTCTTCCAGACTCTGGGTTCAGATCTTGATCTTGAATCTGTAGAAGGCCGTGCAGCGCTGAGCAAGCTGTCGGTTCCGCTCATTGCGCAGGTGTCTGAAGGCGTTTTCAAGCAGTTGATGATCCAGGAGCTGTCGCGTAGAACAGGCGTGGATTCGGAAAAGCTGCTCGGTATTACTGGTCTGGACCGGAGTTCGCCGACAAGAGAACGTCCACCGCCCGTTAATCAGCGGCAAAGGCAGCTAAAGCAATCCGGGTTGGGAGAGCATGCGACCAGGATACTGCTCAGGCAGCCAGATGTGGCCAATCTTCTTGATGACGGTGGTCTGGCAAAACTCGATGGTGTGGCAGAGTGGCAACTTCTGGTCGAACTGGTCAGATGGATTCAGCAGGCGAAAGATACCTCACCGATGTTACTCCTGAGCCACTATCAGGATGGCCCCTATTTTGATTATTTACGGGGTCTCGCTGAACAAGATCCAATGCTTTCCCAGGATCAGCTGGCGGATGAGTTCCTGGATACGCTTCGCAAGATGGTTCGGGAAAATGAAAGCGAACAAAAACAAAGAGTTATAGATGATTTAACGCAAAAACCACTGTCGGAATTATCACCCGTTGAAAGAGATTTACTGACGAATCATCGTCGATCCAAGCCCCAAAGCTGAACATATCCGCATTGATCCTGCTTATAGTTGAGGTGTTCCTTCATTCAAGTTGTGGAAGTGGGACCTTTCACTCGATATACTGGCCGGCTCGTTAGTTTTTTGTATCAAAGAGGTCCTATGTCCAGTGGTCTAGCACAACAGCAGTCGCGGCTAAAAGAGCTTATCAGTCGCGGAAGAGAGCAGGGTTATCTGACCTACCAGGACGTTAACGATCATTTGCCGGATGACATTACCGATCCAGCGCAAATAGAAGACATCATGGGCATGATCAACGACCTGGGGATTGCCGTCCATGAATCAGCGCCTGATGCGGATGATCTTCTTGCGGAAGGAGATTCAACGGATGAAGTGGCCGCAGAAGAAGCCGCCGCCGCGTTGGTTGCTGTAGAAAATGAGGCAGGCAGAACAACAGACCCGGTGCGCATGTATATGCGTGAAATGGGTACGGTTGAGTTGCTGACCCGCGAAGGCGAGATTGTCATCGCGAAAAGAATAGAAGAAGGCATCCGTGACGTTTTGAACGCGGTTGCCCATTTTCCAGGGCCCGTCGCTTTCACGCTAGATCAATATGAGGCAACGCAGGAGGAGGAAGGCAAACTTGCCGATCTTCTGATTGGTTTTCTTAATCCTGTCGAGAATGTAATTCCAGCCGCACAGGTTGTGCCTGGCGAGAAGAAGGAAGATGACGAATCAGAAGAGAATAAAGGTGCCGACCCTGTGCTGGCTGCTGAAAGATTCGCCATTCTTGAGAAGCAATTCAAAAAAGCCCAGCGAGCCATCAAGAAACATGAGCGAAGCTCCTCGCAAGGCGCTAGGGAACTGCAAGCCCTGGGGGAAGCATTTCAATTTTTCAAATTCGTTCCAAAACATTATAACGTTCTCGTACAGATGGTGAGAGATACACACGCACAGATTCGTCGCCAGGAACGGCACATCATGAACACGTGTATTCGTCGTGCGAAGATGCCGCGGAAGATATTCCTCGAGAAGTTCGCCGGACATGAGGCGGACTTGAAATGGGTGCCGAAACAGATCAAGGCGGGACACGACAAGCTCAAGAATTTTGAAGACGACATCCTTCGTGCCCAGAAACGCATCAAGCAGGCCTCAGAGGGAGTAGGGCTTGAAGTGATTGAAATCAAGGATATCAATCGTCGTATGTCCATTGGTGAAGCGAAAGCTCGTCGTGCCAAGAAGGATATGGTTGAGGCAAATCTTCGATTGGTCATTTCTATTGCCAAAAAATACACGAATCGGGGCCTGCAGTTTCTGGACCTGATCCAGGAAGGCAACATTGGCTTGATGAAAGCGGTTGATAAGTTCGAATATCGACGTGGTTACAAGTTCTCGACTTATGCTACCTGGTGGATTCGCCAGGCGATCACTCGATCCATTGCGGACCAGGCCAGAACTATTCGAATCCCGGTACACATGATCGAAACCATTAACAAGCTGTCGCGTATAAGTCGACAGATGCTCCAGGAGATGGGCCGTGAACCGACGCCGGAAGAACTGGGCGAACGAATGGAAATGCCGGAAGATAAGGTCCGCCGAGTCCTGAAGATTGCAAAAGAACCTATTTCCATGGAAACACCGATCGGTGATGACGAAGATTCACATCTTGGAGATTTCCTCGATTCAGACTCCAATCTTGGAGAAGGTGCATCAGTGGGTTCGCCGATTGATACAGCAACCGAGGAAGGCTTGCAGGAAGCGACTCGCGGTGTACTGTCAGGCTTGACCGCAAGGGAAGCGAAGGTGCTTCGAATGCGTTTTGGTATTGATATGAATACTGACCACACGCTTGAGGAAGTGGGTAAGCAGTTCGATGTGACCCGCGAACGTATCAGGCAGATTGAGGCGAAGGCCCTTAGGAAGCTGAGGCATCCATCGCGGTCGGATCACTTAAAGACTTTTCTGGATTAGATCAAAAAGCCCGCTTACAGCGGGCTTTTTTTTGGGTGCTTTATCTATCTGGAGCTTCGCGAGAAGTGCAGGCTGGCTCTCGTAGCTTCAAATTCGTGTTGAGTAACACAAATTTAATGTCGCCGGCGCCTCGTATTTGTTTCAGCCCGTCGGGCTGAAACCAGACGATTGGTGGGCCCGGGAGGACTCGAACCTCCGACCAATGGATTATGAGTCCAGTGCTCTAACCAACTGAGCTACAGGCCCTTGCGCTTCAGCTTAGAAGGCAGGTAGTTTACCAGAAGACTAGTCTGTGGCGAACTCAAACAAAAAATCCGTCATAATTTTGGTGCCACGCGTCAGATTCTCTATAGAGATGCGTTCATTGTTGCCATGTACCCCGGTTGCCTCGCCTTGAAGATAAAGGAAAGGAGCAAATCCATAGCTGACAATGTCGACATCACGAAAAAAGTGGCTGTCGGTAAAACCGGTTGAAACACTTGGGATCAGGACAGCGTTTTCCCTATTTTTGGTTACCGAATTCTCTATCGCATCATAAAGGGGCGTGTCAGTCTTGCTGATGGCTGGCGTGAAACCCATGATCCTGGTGATTTCGATGCTGTCGTCGTTGATGATGGTGACCAACTCAGAGAGAAACTGCTGTGGATCCTGGTCTGGCAGGAGCCTGCAGTCCAGCTCAAGTTCAGCTGTCGGTGGTACGACGTTGATCTTGTTGCTGCCTTTCAGTGTTGTCAGTGAACAGGTGTTGCTCAGCAAGGCTGCTCGCCATGGCTCCTCCATTTGAAGGGTAAACATGAATGCGTCATTGTCTACTGCTCTTGAGATATCGGACATCATGACCTGGCGCTCCCCATCCTGGAATGGCGCGAGAGCAGCAAAGTAAGCCTGGACCTCTGGTATGGCTCTTCGTTCGAATTGGGTATCCGCAATTCGGGCACCGGCCCTGAGAATTCTTTTTACCGAGCTCGTCACTCGCGGTGCGCTGCCATGGCCAGGGATATCTGTGGCGGTGAGTCGTAACCATAAAGGGACCTTCTGGGTAACTTCGATGTTAAACGCCGGAATGTCGTCCAGCAACATGCCCGAACCACCTTCATTGACCAGATAGCCCACGCCTTCGAAAATCTCAGGTCGGTTTTCCAGTAACCAGCCCGCACCATAAAACCCGCCAGCTTCTTCGTCGGCAGTCGCCATAAAGATGACGTCCCTGTTCAGTTTCTGGCCACTGTCTTTCAGCGCAAGAAACGATGAGAGTTGGGCGATGCCCAGGCCCTTGGTATCAATAGCTCCACGACCATAGATGTAGTCGTTCCTGATCTCGCCGGATAGCGGTGGCACATCCCAGTATTTGGCATCGGCGGGGACAACGTCAATGTGGTGCAGGAGAATCAGGGCAGGCTTATTACCGCCCTTGAGACGTGCCCAGATGTTTCCCCTGTTGGGCGCAGATTCGGCCGTTTCGAACGGGATATCTGCCTGTTCAAGAATATTTGCCAGGAAGGCGACTCCCCTGGATTCATTACCGGGAGGATTCACAGTGTCGATGGCAAGGTATTGGCGAAGCCAGTTCACAGACTGGTCGGCGTGAATTGGGAAAGACGTCAGGAGGGCCAGAGATATCAGTAGTTTCAGCATACTTGGTTCCTATAAACGAGCCAGAAAATCATAATCGCCAGGCACTGTCAATTTCCCAGCGTTGGGTGGACACAAACTAAATGTTTACCTACTATTCGCTTCAACAGGCCTCGAGTCGAAACGATAGGGGACCTGGTAAACAAAATTCTAAATCCGCCATTTAAGCTCGGACTTGATCCATCCAAAAAGGACAGGTACCTATGAAACTAGTCTTTCGCCATCAGCCGATGGCATCTCATTTCTTGTTGGCTGCAAGTCGTTCCTCGATTGAGGAAACGTCGTGATTAACGTCAATACATTCAAACAAAAAAAACAAAACGGTTCACGCCTTTCCATGGTCACCTGCTACGACGCATGGTCAGCCGGGATTCTGAATGGCACGGATGTGGACTGCCTCCTTGTCGGAGATTCGCTTGCCGTGGTAATGCATGGTTTTGATTCGACAATACATGCCACGACCGAAATGATGGAATTGCATGTTGCGGCGGTTAGCAGGGGTGCACCTGATAAGTTTATCGTCGCTGACATGCCATTTCTTTCCTGTTCGAAAGGATTGGAAGTAGCCATGGATTCAGTTCAGCACCTGATGCAAGCTGGCGCTCATGCGGTAAAAATTGAAGGTGCTAGCCACCAGCTTGCCATCATCAGACAGATCATTGAAGCAGGTGTTCCTGTCATGGGACATCTTGGGTTGACGCCCCAGTCAATTCACAACCTTGGTGGTCACAGGGTGCAGGGAAAGGACGAAGCCGGCGTGCAGAAGATCACGGCGGATGCCCGAGCGCTGGAAGAAACGGGCTGTTTTTCGCTTGTTCTTGAATGTGTACCCAACGATCTAGGTGAATGCATCTCTAGATCATTGAGCATTCCGACCATTGGCATTGGAGCCGGCCCTGACACCAATGGACAAGTGCTGGTGCTCCACGATCTTATAGGTACCAATCCTGACTTTTCGCCTAAATTTTTGCGAAGGTATGCGGATGTTCATGAAATAATCCGTGCGTCGGTACAGAGATATCATGGGGATGTAGTGGCGGGATCATTCCCTTCGGTTGAGGAGAGCTACGGGTGAAGGTTTTGAAATCGATTGCAGAGGTCCGAGGCTACAGGAAAGAGGTGTCAGGTTCGGTTGGATTCGTTCCAACAATGGGTGCACTTCACCAGGGACACCTTTCTCTTGTTGAGCGCAGTCTTAATGAAACAGACCTCACTATGGCCAGTATCTACGTGAACCCAACCCAGTTTAATAACCCCAGGGATCTCGCGAACTATCCGGATTCAATCAGTGTTGATCAGCAGTTGCTGCAGGCCGCGGGCGTGTCCGCTGTGTTCATGCCAACCTATGATTCATTGTATCCCGATGATTATGCCTATGAGGTTAACGAAAAGCAGTTTAGCAAGGAGCTTTGTGGAGCGAATCGACCGGGGCATTTCACGGGCGTGTTGACCGTTGTCATGAAGCTGTTAAATCTCGTGAAACCCCAGAATGCGTACTTTGGAGAAAAAGATTTTCAACAGCTCTCTCTTATAAAAGGTATGGTAGAGGCCTTGTTTCTCGAGACTGAAATTATTGGGTGCCCAATAATTAGGGAGGCAGACGGTCTGGCAATGAGTTCCCGAAACCTGAACCTTTCGAGCTGCGATCGCGGCAAGTCGTCGCTTTTCAACAACTTGCTGAGTAACAACATGTTGAGTGATGAAGAAATTCAAAAGGAATTGGGTCTCGCCGGGTTTGAGGTGGATTATGTTGTGACTAAAGGTGGTCGGCGATTCGGCGCGGTAGTGATGGGTGACGATGCTGGCCCGGTTCGTTTGATTGATAATGTAGAGGTAGTTAGCTGATGTTGCTTTGTCTTGATGTCGGTAACAGCCAGGTTTTTGGTGGTATTTTTCGGGATGATCAGTTTCAGGTGCAGTTTCGGCGAACTTCACAAACCAAGAGCTCTTCAGACGAGTTTGGTGTGTTCTTCCGTTCGGTGCTACGGGAGAACAACGTTGATCCTGACTTGATTTCCCAGGTGGCAATTTGTTGTGTCGTACCGGATCTGCTTTATTCCCTGAGAGCTTGTTGCCAGAAATACTTCGGTTTGGATCCTTTGATTTTGCGTCCCGGGATCAAGACGGGGTTGAAAATCCAGTACCGGGACCCGAAAGAAGTCGGCGCAGATCGTATCGCTGACGCTGTGGGAGCGGTTACGATGTTTCCCAAGCGCAACCTGATTGTCGCTGATTTCGGAACCGCAACGACACTATGCGCGATTACCAGGAACAAGGAGTTTTTGGGTGGCAACATCATTCCGGGTGTCAGGTTATCCATGGAAGCGTTGGAAGAAAGAACAGCACAACTTCCTTCAGTCGAAATTCTTCCGCCACGAAATGCGCTGGGCAGGACGACTGTTGAAAGTATTCAATCAGGTCTTTACTGGTCCAATGTAGGCATGGTCAGAGAACTGGTTAGCAGAATTACCGAAGAAGAGTTTGCNNCAGCTCTTTAATCGGGAGAAGTTGTTCGACGAAGTGGTGCCAGACCTTATTCTCAAAGGTCTGCGGGAAATCGTCCGCCTTAATCGGTAGCAGTTTTCGAATTGGCTACCTTCATTAGCGCTAGCAATGGGGTGAATGGGTTCGATGGTAAACACTGTGAATAGTTTAAATAGTGAGTGGATTGCGATCAAATGCTGAGCATTGTTGTACCGACCTACCTGGAAGCAGAAAACATTCCCCCCCTTATTACTGGGATTTTTGATTCGCTGAATGAGACTGGTATCTCCTGTGAGGTGATTATTGTTGATGATAATTCGCCTGATGGAATCAAGGAGGTTGTAGATCAACTGGTCGCTGACTACCCCGTGCGTCTAATGCAGCCCAGGGGCAGGGCGCGGGATCTTTCGATGAGCGTAATCGAAGGGACCCTGGCTGCGCATGGCGATCATATTCTGGTGATGGATGCAGATTTGTCACACCCTCCGGGTTTGATTCCTTCTATGTACCGGACGTTGATGGAAGATGAATCAGCGTTCGTGGTTGGAAGCCGTTATGTCGAGCACGGTAGTTTTGATAGAAGATGGAGTCTCTGGCGGTTTTTTAATTCCCACATCGCGACGCTTATCACAAGGCCTCTGGTGCAATGCCAGGATCCGATGTCAGGCTTCTTTGCCTTTCGGCGGGATCGGGTTGAAGACTACGACGGCCTTAATCCAATTGGCTACAAGATTGGTCTTGAGCTCATGGTAAGGGGTAACTTCACAAGTGTCCGTGAGGTGCCGATTAATTTTTCTGACAGGGAGTTAGGAGAAAGCAAACTTAACCTGAATCAACAGATAAAATTTTTGCGACATCTTCGAAGGCTGTATACCGTCAGGTTCGGTACGCTTGGTGAGATACTGAGTTATGGCGCTGTCGGGGCTGGTGGTTTGGTTGTAGATCTGCTGTTTTATTATTTGTTGCAGCTCCTGGGGATGCCCCATCAGTTAGCCAGGGCATGTTCTTTCTGGCCTGCTGTCAGCTCTAACTGGTATCTGAATCGCGTTGCCACCTTTGGGGAGCGCAAACGGCGACCTCACGGCAAACAGTGGTTTGAATTCGTTTTGACCAGCCTGGTCGGGTTCTCGCTTAATTGGGGGGTCTATTACATACTGACCAGCCGTACAGCTTACTTCGACGACTATCGACTATTGGCTTTGATTGCCGGAGTTGGCGCAGCTAGTGTGTTCAACTTTGTGATGTCGTCGTTGGTTGTCTACAACGAGAAACGACAATAGGAATCTTTAACGTGCGATATGAAAACCTGAATATCTGGGATGGTGAGTTGAGCAGCCAACGACAAGGTGCGCTGGTGGTATCTGATGGAATGTTCGTCTCTGAATCGACCGACCCCGATGACCAGGTTCGGGATATGAATGGACTGTTTGCGATTCCGGGATTGATTGATGCACATGTGCATATGTGCCTGGATCCTGAGTTAAAGGATCCGCTACAGCAGACTGTTCCCGGTAAGGTAAAAGTCACGGAAGATATTCGAAAGCGCGCTTCCATGATGGTCAGGGCTGGCATTACGACAGCAAGAGACCTGGGTGGCGGTGAATATCTCGAACTTGACGTTCGTGATGAAATTGCGGCGGGTAAGACCCTTGGACCAAGACTGGTTTGTGCCGGCCAGCCTATTACATCCGTCGGAGGTCATTGCCATTTCTGGGGTGGGGAAGCGAACGGTGATGATGAGGCCGTTGCGGTGTTAGAACGCCAGAGAGCAAAAGGCGTAGACCTGATCAAGATGATGGTGACGGGAGGCAACATTACGCCAGGTTCACGCCCGGTAGACAGCCAGTTCGAGGATCAAACAGTGACGAGTGTCGTCGCACTGGCGAAACAGTACGGCTTTCACGTTGCAGCACATTGTCACGGCACAGATGGTATTCGTCAGGCTGCCTCAGCGGGTGTTACAACAGTGGAACATTGTTCATGGGTTGGGGAATCCGGTTGGGGCAAAACCTTCGATGTATGGGTGTCTCCAACGATCAATGCCGGCTGGAAGAGATTTACACAGAAGGACTTTACCGAGATGGTGCAGCAGAATTACAGAAATATGAAGGAAGCGGGGATACGCCTGATTGCGTCAACCGATGCGGGCATCCCGAATGTTTTTCATCATGACCTTCCAAGGGCGCTACCGGTTTTCGCGCATTTTGCCGGGTTATCTGCGGAGCAGGTTTTGCGAGCTGCTACATCGGATTGTGCAGAGGCGATTGGGCTTGGCGGAATAACCGGTCTAATCAGGCCTGGCTACTCTGCGGATTTTGTTCTCTATGAAGAGGATCCATTGATAAACCTTGAAGTGCTGGAAAAACCCTTCATGGTTGTGAGCCGAGGCCGAGAGATTCAGCCAGGCTAGTCTTCCTCCTGCCAGATCAAAATGACATAACCAGGTTGACCATTCTCGCTGTGGTCAGTGAGATATGTGGTCTGTTGGTCTAATTTTATGCGGCTGTCATCAGCTATCCTTGTCAGCTATTCGTGGATTGACACACCCGTCTCATCTAGGTAGCTTGCAGGCTGATAAAAGCAACGGACTTCTAATGGAAAACTTGTTTGATTTATCCGGTAAAGTTGCTGTGGTCACCGGGTCCACAAAAGGTATCGGGCGGGCAATTGCGCAGCAGATGGCCTTTAATGGCGCTGATGTTGTGATCTCGAGCCGTAAAGAGGATGCATGCCAGAGCGTTGCAGATGAAATTAATGCTGGGCTGGACGGGAAGGGCGGTAAAGCCATCCCCATCCCATGCCACATTGGTTACAAGGAACAGATGCAACAATTAGTAGATAGTACCCGGGAACAACTGGGCAAGATTGATATCCTGGTCTGCAATGCGGCTGTCAATCCCTACTACGGTTCCATGATGGACATTCCTGATACCGCATTTGAAAAGATTCTTGATTCCAATGTGAAGTCCAACCACTGGCTTTGCCAATTAGTACTGCCGGAAATGGTCGAGCGCGAAGATGGTGTTATTCTGATTGTCTCGAGTGTTGGCGGATTGCATGGAAGTGCAGTGCTGGGAACCTACGGTATCTCAAAAGCCGCTGATATGGCGCTTGCAAGGAATATTGCAACAGAGTTTGGGCCGCATAATATTCGTGCCAATGCCATTGCGCCGGGATTGATTCGCACCGATTTCGCGAAGGCATTGTGGGAGAACCCGGAGACCTTGAAGGCGACCACAGCCAATGCCAGTCTCAGGAGAATAGGTGAGCCCGAGGAAATCGGCGGCGCAGCAGTTTTTCTGGCTTCCAAGGCGGGTAGTTTCATGACCGGACAAACGGTCGTGATTGACGGTGGGCGCTGATTTCGCATCGGGTTGGCCCAATCAGTTTGATAATTTTAGGGGCTAAGCTACTGCTTTAGTAGAAAATATTGTACTTGTTGGGTACTATGAAACGCTTTGGTAGAGACAGGTTTAGAAGGCGTGGAACGAAGAGATTTCCTAAAGATCTTTTCAATAGGAACAGTCGCAGCGATGAGCGGGCAGATCGTTCATCGCGCTGTGCTTGTGCCTGAAAACATCCCATTTGAGGATATGGATACCAGCATCCGGGGAATGGCGAATTCCATCGAGTTAATGTCGACACCGGCGCCAAATTCCGCGAATTACCTCAATGCTTTTCTTCCGAATCAGCCGCACCTCGCAGCAATAAATCAACCAATCCTGGCGACCACAAGCAGCCCTGATCTTGGCGAGTACATCGCCAAGATGATCGACTTTGAGCAGTCTCATGCAGCGGACGCCTATCTTGAGCAGGATCAGTACCCGGTTCTTATTTCCAGTTTCAAGCGTATAGATCGTGTCCAAAACCTGGTGGGTCACGGTAACTTCAATGTTGTAAGTTTTGACGAAATGCTTGGCTACGGTCGTCGCTACAGAAGCGTTGGTGAGTTCACGCTGGCAGAAAAGACGTTCCTGGAAGAGTTATTTACCGCGAATGCACAGCAATATGGTTTTTTGGGCAAGAAAGTAATCGATGAATTGACTGCACCCATTCCAGCAAAGGATCGAAAGAAAGTCGGACGCACCGGCCATTTCCTGTACAGGGGTGAATCCGAGAGACTTTATAAAAAGCTCCAGCAGGATCTTGGCACAAGTATCGTGCTGACTTCTGGAATCAGGAGCGTCGTTAAACAGACCCATCTGTTTCTTGCGAAGACGATTCAATCGAAGGGAAACCTGTCGAAAGCATCACGAAGTCTCGCGCCTCCCGGGCATTCTTATCATGGTGTGGGTGATTTTGATGTTGGTAAGGTCGGCTTTGGCCGGAAAAACTTTACTCAAGCTTTCGCTGACACTGACGAATTTCGGAAATTGGTCGATCTCGGTTATGTCGATATTCGCTATCCTCGAGGCAATATGTTCGGCGTTCGCTATGAACCCTGGCACATTAAGGTAGTGTAATCCGGGCGGCGGCTATCGCCAGAAGGATCGCTGCTTCTCCCAGGCAAATCCAGCCTAGTGCTCTTGCTGTCTCGTTTGTTCCTTCCCTTCGGCCACGGGTGAAATACGCAAAGCGAAAGCGACGCTGGTCTATTTCAGACAGGATGCCGATAAATGCGGATCTCCCTCTCACTAGATCCAGCCCGCCAAGGGTGACGACAAATGCACACCAAAAAGCGAACATCTCGGTCGTCCAGTTTGGGTCGTTGTGAACCTGGAGGTTGTAGAGCGGCAGAAACGGAGCAAGTGTAAGAGATATATCGTACAGGAACTTTGATGAATCAAGCTTCTCCAGCTCGCCATCTTCGATGAAAAGCCTGAGACAGAACGCAGGGCCATAGATAAGCCAAAACATCAGTCCACAATAACCAATAAACTGAATCGTACTTCCAAGGGTATTCTGGAAATCTGTCGGATAGGTGACAAGGACCGTCGAAATCGATAACAGAATGAGAATAACGAAGCCTGCAATAAACAGGCATGCTGAGAGAATGGAGACCCGGATGGATTTATGTGAGTGGCCACGGATCATCGTGACTGCGATATCTCCAGTAGTCGCAAGTCCTCCCAGCAGGATCAACGCCAGGGAGAGGTTGTAATAGCTATATGGCGCGAAGAACTGCTCCCTGGCGAGCTGTTGGAAACCGCAAACAACGAACCAGAGACTCGCAAGGGTTACAAGTCCGGCAGGCCACAAACCGAATGGCTGCATAGCATCCGTTTTCCAGTCGATTCTGGGAGAAAGCCGTTCTGCGGCCTTGATGCTTAGCCCGGTTGCTGTTGCCAGATCAAACGTATTGCGAATCAAGTCCACCCGGTTTCTGAAATCAATAATATAGATGGACCTCTTGGGGCCTATCCCCTCTAGCTGCTGGAGTTCCCCAATTGTTGCCTCATTAATGTTTATCAGCGAAGATGCCACTTCTTTACTCTTATACAATGTTAAGAGCGGGATAGTGTAAATCAGTAAGGACAGGAGAGAGAAATTATGGAAGAGGTGAAAACATCAACGCGGGCACTTTTGGTTAGTGCCGTAGTTCTGTTGATTATTCTTGTTACGGGCCCGTTGGGGTACAAATTTTCAATGGTGCCGTTGCAACCTTCGTTAGTCAGTCTGCTGATTGCCGTTACAGGCGGTGCGCTGGTTTTTCTGATTGGACTGGTCTATCTGGTCATTGCGATGAGGTCTGACCTTGGAAGAAATCGAAATCTGGTCATTGTATCGATGATCCTGGGCCTGGTACCTGTTGGGATTATTGGACCACAAATGGCGGCTGCAAGTGATGTCCCACCTATTCATGACATAACGACAGATACTGCTAATCCACCTGCGTTTGTTGCGATTGTACCTTTGCGGGAGAACGCCCCCAATGGCTACGAGTACGGTGTTTCTGAAGCGTGGCCTGCTGAGAAACTTGGTGCCACTACCATGGAAGCCTATCCTGGCCTGAAACCCATCGAATCCGATTTGTCCGTGGCGGATGCAGTTGACCGTACAGAAGCCGCCCTGCAGGCCATGGGTCTTGAGATCGTGGCGGTAGATAAGGAAGCGGGTCTGGTGGAGGCGACCGCGACGACCTTCTGGTTTGGTTTCAAGGACGATATGGTAGTCAGGATCGTTGGCAACGGAGAAGGCTCCAGAATTGATCTGCGATCAATGTCGCGAGTCGGACAGAGTGATGTGGGTGCGAACGCTGCCCGGATTACTGATTTTGTCGACCGCTTTTAGTTCTGGTCAGTGAACTCAGCGTTGATCAATCGTTAAGCTTAGAGATAATCAGGTCATTAACCTGTTTTGGATTGGCTTTACCAGCAGTTTCCTTCATTACCTGGCCCACGAAGAAACCAAGCACCTTTGTCTTTCCGCTTCGGAATTGCTCAGCTTGCTTGGGATTGTCAGTGATTATACGGTCGACAATGGGTTCAAGCTCGTGGCTATCTGAGACCTGAACCAGGCCTTCGGATTGAATGTAGTCGTCGACCGAATCAGTCTTCCCTTCCCACACAGCATTGAAAACGGTTTTGGCTATTTTCCCGGAAATCGTACCATCCTGAATTCGAACGATTATCTTTGCCATTGCCTCGGCCGTCACGGGGGAATCAGAGATTTCAATATTGTCCCGATTCAGGCCGCCCAGAAGATCACCTTTTACCCAGTTCGCAGCCAGAATGGGGTCGCTGCAAATGTTTACACAGGCTTCAAAGTAGGTTGCCAGCCCAAGCTCGGAGGACAACAAGCGACTATCTTCATCTGTTAATCCCATTTCCGTGTGGAAGCGAGCCCGTTTTTGCGCCGGGAGTTCCGGCATCGAGTCTCGGACTTTAGCGATAAATGCGTCGTCTATGATAACGGGCAAGAGATCGGGTTCAGGGAAGTATCGATAATCAGTCGCAGTTTCTTTACTGCGCATGGGTCGCGTTTCGTCTTTGTCTGGGTCGTAAAGCCGGGTTTCCTGGGTAATTTTCCCGCCAGACTCCAGTACTTCAGTTTGACGGACTATCTCATACTTTATCGCGGCTTCAAGGAACCGGAAAGAGTTTACATTTTTGGTTTCTGTCCGGGTGCCATACGCGTCGGCGCCTTTTTTTCGGAGAGAAACGTTAGCATCGCAGCGTAACGAGCCCTGTGACATATCCCCATCGGAAACTGAAAGGTAGGTGACCAGTTGGTGAATCGTCTTCGCATAGCTGACGGCTTCTTCGGCACTCCTCATGTCCGGCTCTGAAACAATTTCCAGCAATGGGGTTCCTGCTCGATTTAGGTCGATACCGGTCATTCCATGAAAATCCTCATGCAGGGATTTCCCCGCGTCCTCTTCGAGGTGGGCACGGGTCACGCGGATGGTCTTCGTTGTACCGTCAGCAAGGGTAATTTCAACTTCACCACCCAATACAATGGGCTCATCCATCTGGGTGATCTGGTAGCCTTTGGGAAGGTCTGGGTAGAAATAGTTTTTCCGATCGAAACAGGAGCGAGTGCCGATGTTTGCACCGATACCAAGACCAAAGGCGATTGCTTTGGGGTAAATAGCTTCGTTTACCACCGGAAGCACCCCCGGTAGCGCCAGGTCTAGTGCGCTGGCCTGGGTATTGGGTTCTGCACCGAAAGTCGCGCTTGACCCAGAAAAGATCTTTGAAATAGTCGATAGCTGGACGTGAATCTCCAGGCCGATGACAACCTCCCACTCGCCGCTCATGTTGAGAGCTCCGGGGCCTGTTTGTGCCAGTCGGTTTGTGCCTGGAACTGGTGGCCTAAATTTAACAATGTTGCTTCATCAAAATAGTTACCAATCAGCTGTATGCCTGCAGGTAGATCCTCGATAAAACCAGCGGGCAGGGAGATGGCAGGCAAGCCGGCAAGGTTTGCTGAAATCGTGTAAATATCCTGTAGATACATGGCCTGCGGTTCATCTGCATTTTCACCGATCCTGAATGCTGGACCTGGCGTCGTCGGTCCCAATATCGCATCAACTGATTTGAATGCTTCGAGGAAATCATTTTTTATCAGGCGGCGTATCTGTTGCGCCTTTTTGTAGTAAGCGTCGTAGTAGCCCGCCGAGAGGGCGAAAGCACCAACCATAATGCGGTTTTTTACTTCCTGGCCGAAACTTTCGCTCCGGGACCTTTTGTACAGATCCTCCAGGTTTTCCGGGTTCTCACAACGATATCCAAACCTGACGCCGTCATACCGTGACAAATTGGCTGAGCATTCCGCCGGTGCGATGATGTAATAAGCGGGAATTGCCATTGGGGAGGTTGGCAGGCTAATGTCCATGAATTCAGCGCCCAGCTTCGATAGTACGTCTATTGCCTCCTCGATGACACGTGACATTTCCGGGTCCAGGCCTTTCATATATTCAACACACAATCCAATCTTTTTGCCCTTAAGGTCCTGGGATAGGGATTTGGAATAATCCTCTACCTGCACGGCTGAAGACGTTGAGTCCTTTTCATCCACACCCGCCATCGCAGAGAGTAGTAGTGCGCAATCTTCTGCGGTAGTGGCAAGCGGTCCTGCCTGATCCAGGCTGGAGGCGTAAGCGATCATTCCCCAGCGAGACACCCGACCATAGGTCGGTTTAATCCCGGTGATACCGCAGAATGCCGCCGGTTGTCTTATGCTCCCTCCGGTGTCAGTGCCCGTAGCGGCTGCACATAGTCTTGCTGCAACTGCGGCAGCAGACCCGCCTGATGAACCGCCAGGAACCCGGTCAACTTGCCACGGGTTTTTCACAGCGCCAAAGTAACTGGATTCGTTTGACGAGCCCATGGCGAACTCATCCATATTGGTTTTACCCAAAGACAGCGCGCCCGCATTCCTCAGCAGGGAGACGACCGTTGAGTCGTAGGGTGAAATAAAATTGTCGAGCATTTTTGAACCAGCAGTGGTTCTCACACCGGCTTCACAGAAAATATCCTTGTGGGCCAGTGGTATTCCTAGCAGAGGCTTCCGTTCACCTGCCGCTCTTAACTGGTCCGCCTGCCTGGCTTTTTCGAGAACATCCTTCGAGACGCTGACAAAAGCGTTCAGCGACTGGTGGTTTTCAATCCTGTCGAGATATGTCTGGGTAAGTTCAACAGAAGAATACTCACCCTTGCTGAGATCATCAAGTTGCTGGCTGAGGGAGCGATTTATCATCTACTCGACTACCCTTGGGACAAGATACAATCCGGATTCGGTTGCGGGGGCAAGGGATTGGAAAAGTTCCCGCTGGTTTTCTTCGGTAACCGCGTCAGGCCTAAGCTTTTGCGAAGCATCCAGTGGGTTCGATACAGGTTCAACACCTTCTGTATTGATGGCCTGCATTTGGTCAGCCAGCGCCAGAATATTCTGCATTCCTTCGGCTAACTGCTGTATATCTGCGTCATCCACCTTCAGTTGTACCAGTTCGGCGATATTTCTGACGACTTCTTCAGTCACGTCCACGTGTTTTATCCAGCTACGTTATCAAAGCGAGGAATGCTAATGAGGTTTGCAGGAATACGCAAATTTTCAGGCTCTGAACCCGCTCGGAACAGATCATTTGGGGCGCAGCTGATGCCAGGTAGCGCAAAATGGAAACAACTCCATTATTCAGGGGGAGAGTGGTCTAAAAAACGGGCAGACTGCCTATATAAAACTCTCCCCGAATGATAGAGTTACGAAAGTTTTTGAAAGCAAATAATAAGGTCAGCATGTCTCCGTTGCCCATCATTTCCATCGTCGTATCTCAGAGGTCCTGATTCGATGTTTAAGCGCCTTCGAGGCCTGTTTTCCAATGATCTGTCGATAGATCTCGGTACGGCCAATACGCTCATTTACGTTCGCGGCCAGGGTATCGTCCTAAACGAGCCTTCAGTGGTCGCGATTCGCAATAATAACAACCAGAAAAACGTCGCCGCCGTCGGCAATGATGCCAAGAGAATGCTTGGCCGGACCCCCGGAAACATAACGGCGATCCGACCCCTGAGAGATGGTGTGATCGCAGATTTTCAGGTAACTGAACGGATGCTCCAGCACTTTATCAAGAAAGTGCATGAGAATAGCTTCATTCGTCCGAGTCCCAGAGTCCTCGTTTGTGTACCCTGTCAATCTACGGAAGTTGAACGACGAGCCATCAGGGAGTCCGTGATCAGCGCTGGCGCCCGTGATGTTCGATTGATTGAAGAGCCAATGGCCGCCGCCATTGGCGCGGGCTTACCCGTTCACGAGGCAATAGGGACGATGGTGGTAGATATTGGCGGTGGGACGACAGAGATTGCTGTTCTCTCGCTTAACGGCGTTGTCTATGCGCAATCGGTCCGAGTAGGTGGGGATCGATTCGACGAAGCGATAACAAGCTATGTGAGGCGTACCCAGGGCAGCCTGATTGGTGATGCCACGGCAGAAAGAATCAAACAAGAAGTTGGTATGGCATTCCCGTGTAACGACGTGCGGGAGATTGACGTGAGAGGAAGAAACCTGGCTGAAGGTGTACCGAGGAGTTTTACGCTGAATAGCAACGAAATCCTTGAAGCGCTTCAGGAACCGCTTTCGGTGATAGTTCAGGCAGTGAAGGGGGTGCTTGAACAGACGCCGCCGGAACTTGCCTCGGATATAGCCGAAAGTGGACTGGTACTGACAGGAGGAGGATCGTTGCTGCGCGAGTTAGACAGGCTGTTGTCCAGTGAAACAGGATTGCCGGTTATCGTCGCGGAAGATCCACTCACCTGTGTTGCCAGAGGTGGTGGCCGAGCCCTGGAGTTGATGGACGACAGAGCAGACAGCGATGTACTTTCTATTCAGTAAACTTTCGTCGTCCTGGATAACGGGCAGCGGAGACGCTCTATCGATTTGGTGTGCAACTTCTGATGTCTGGAGGTAAACCAAATCAAAGCCCTGTTCCTAGAAAAATCCCCGCTTGGTTACCAGATGCTCGGTCTTGTTGTGCTTTCCCTTGTTCTTGGGTTTGTGGATCATACGACCAGTTGGCTGGATGGTACCAGGTCTGCACTGACCGTTGCGCTAACACCCATTGTCGTGACAGCTGATCTTCCAAATCGTAGCGTTCGCAGCATCCAGGGTATTTTTAGTTCAAGGGAAGACCTGCGTAGGCGAATCACCGGTCTTGAGAGTGAACTGATCTTTCTTCGGGTTAAGACTGAAAAGATGGCGGCGCTTATATCAGAGAATAATCGGCTCAGGGGTCTGCTTGGATCGGCGGCTAAACTTCAAGACAACGTGTTGGTCGCGGAACTTATGGGCGTTAACCCGGACCCTGAAGAACAGGAAGTGGTAATAGACAAGGGTTCTGAAGATTCTGTGTTTGTGGGACAACCGGTCCTGGATTCGCGAGGGTTGGTTGGACAGGTAGTAGAAGTGAGTCCTTTCAGTAGCCGGGTTCTTTTAATCAGTGACGAGCGACATTCAGTCCCGGTACAGGTGCTCCGAAGTAACCTCAGGTTTATCGCTCAGGGTANTTGCTCGTATTCACAGAGCCCAGGGTTTCGGAAGAGACGAACACTAGCTCGGGAAAGGGTGATGATCGCGGTGGCTGACAATAAGACCGGGGGGCTGGTCACCATCTGGATCACCATTATTGCGGGCATGGTACTCGCAGTAGTACCTATGCCTCAATTTGCCCCGGTAGAGTTGGGGTTTCTTCGACCTGATTGGGTCGCCATGGTCCTGGTTTACTGGATCATTGCATTGCCACATCGGGTTGGTATTCTCACGGCATGGCTGGCTGGTATTGCGGTGGATGTATTGCTGGGCAGCCTGATAGGCCAACACGCATTGTCTTACGTTCTAATCGCCTATGTTGCTTTGAGCCTGTACCAGCGGCTTCGGATGTTTTCCGTGTGGCAACAGGCCACTGTTCTTTTCGCGCTTCTTGGGCTCAATCAATTGGTTGGGTTTTGGATCGAGAGTATTGCTGGCCTTGCTGACTGGAGCTTTTGGTATCTGCTGCCGGCCTTATCTGGTGCATTTTTATGGCCCTGGGTGTTTTTGATGCTTGACATGACAACTAATCTGATTCTCGCGAGTGGCTCACCAAGGCGAAAGCTTTTGCTCGAGCAGTTGGCAATTATTTTTGAGATACAACCACCGGATGTAGATGAATCTGAAGTAACGGGGGAAGCACCGGAGATTTATGTCACCCGGCTAGCTAAAAAAAAAGCACAGAGCGTCGCGGAAAAAGACGATAGTGGAGCGGTGATTCTTGCGGCGGATACTACTGTCGTATTGCACGGGAACATACTGGGGAAACCGGAATCCAAAGAACATGGCTTGCAAATGTTAAATGAACTTTCGGGAACGAGGCATGACGTTTTAACGGGTGTTTCAATTTGCAGTGGATCCAGAACTAAGACGTTCTGTGTAAGTACAGAAGTCACCTTCCGACACCTGGAGGAAAAGGAAATCGCCTGGTACTGGGAAACCGGCGAGCCACATGATAAAGCCGGGTCGTATGGTTTGCAGGGGGCGGGCGCAGCATTTGTGGAGACTCTTACAGGAAGTTATTCAAACGTGATTGGTTTACCGCTTAGCGAAACCGTGTTGATGCTAAGAGACTTTTCGATTGAATGTCTCGGACAGAAAGAACTTTCATTAGGTTAAGGCAGGCGAGATGGCTGAAGAAATATTCATCAATGTATCTGCAAACGAGACTCGAGTAGGCGTCGTTGAACAGGGCTTACTTCAGGAAATTTTTATTGAGAGAACTGAAACAAAAAGTAGTATTGGCAACATCTATAAAGGGAAGGTGGTTCGTATCCTTCCCGGAATGCAAAGTGCGTTCGTTGATATTGGGCAAGAGAAGGCAGCATTTATGCACGTGACTGACCTTATCGATGGGCATGAGGTCTTTGATAAGGAACATGGTGCAGAGCATCCAGCGATTACCAGCCTGTTGTATGACGGTCAGGAGCTATTGGTGCAGGTAACCAAAGAACCAATCGGCACGAAGGGAGCGCGGATTACCAGCAATCTTTCTATGGCATCGCGATATCTCGTCTATCTGCCTGGTAGTTCCCATATAGGCATTTCCCAGAGAATCGAGGATCAAGATGAACGTAAAAGACTCAAGGGTATTCTCGAGGACCTGAGTGACATTGAAGAGGGCTTTATTGTCAGGACTGCTGCAGAAAATGCCAACGGTGAAGACATCATCAAGGATGCCGGGTACCTCCGAAGCCGTTGGGAAGGTATCCGCAGTGAGGGATTAGTGGCCAAAAGCCCCGAAGTTGTATACGAAGACCTTCCTCTGCCACTGCGAGTGATGCGAGACATCATTAATACAAACACCACCGGTATTCTGGTTGATCATTCGGAAACTCACACCGTCCTTGGCAGATTCTTGTCTGACTATATTCCTGAAAAAGAAAGTTGTCTCAAGGAGATACCATCAGGCCAGGTGCTGTTTGATATGCACCAACTGGATGACCAGATTGAAGCTGCCCTCGATCGGAAAGTACCCCTCAAGTCTGGGGGTTACCTGGTGATTGACCAGACCGAAGCAATGACGACTGTTGATGTGAACACCGGCGCATACGTGGGCAAGAAAGACCTGGAGGATACAATTTATCGAACGAATCTCGAGGCTGCCGCGGCGATACCGAGACAATTGAGGCTGCGAAATATTGGCGGCATCGTCATTATCGATTTCATCGATATGATCAATGAGGAACACAAGCGCCAGGTGCTTCGGATGCTGGAGAAAGGACAACAATCGGATCGTGTGAAATGCAACGTCACCCAGATATCGGAGCTGGGGCTGGTAGAAATGACGCGCAAACGGACCTATGGAAGTTTGCTCAAAATGATTTGTGAACCCTGTGAAGTTTGTGACGGTCGTGGTTTTATCAAGTCCGCAGAGTCCGTTTGCCTGGAGATATTCGTAAACCTGCAGCGTAAGGCAAAAGAGGTAGCAGGCAGAGAATGTCTCATTATGGCTTCACAGACAGTTGTCGATAGACTGATTGATGAGCAGGCTAACTGATATCTCGTGCCAGGTTGAACCAGGGTACACGCAGGAGCAATACGACATCGTCATCTCTATTATTGAGAGAGCTCAGGCTAAGTAGATGTTCCTTCGAATCACGAAAGGGTTCTTCAGAAGCGGCTGGTGGCTAGTGCTTGGAATGCTAGTCATCGCTGCTGTTTACCTTTCCCTTGGCCGGCTGGCCACACTCTCAGTTGAAGCTAATCAGCATCAGATTGAACGTTACCTGCGAAACAGTGGTCTGGACTTCGTTGAGCTCGGCGCTATCGCAGGAGATTGGCGGGTTCATGACCCACGCTTCATCGTCAGAGACATTTCCGTGAAGCCGCTTGGCGAACCTGCCCTTGATATAGATTTGCTTGTCCTCAGGGTCGATTCTGTCCGTAGTTTGATGGGTGGTGTCCCCATCGTGACGGAAATGGAGATATCTGGTATCAGGTTCGCCGTTGAGCGCGATGAAGAGGGATTCCGGATAAAGGGTTTCAAGCGAGGTGCTGGGAACTTAAATGTAGACTATGTGCTTGACTCCCTGCCACACCTTGAATTGTTGAAGGTGGATGGGATAAACGTTGCTCTCATCGGCCCCAATATAGAGATGCATCTTGTATCGCATTGGGATCAGCCCTGGGTTGTTAGCGCAGAAGATGAGGTGAAACAGGTTTCTTTTCCGCTTTTTCTGGAAAGAAAACAACCTAACGGCATGACGCTGCGTCATCGGTTGAGTCTCTCTGGCTATTACCAGGGAGACTTAAGGAAATCTGATTTCGTCTCCAGGCTTTACCTTGAAGCACCGCGAATTGATCTTGAAGGTTTCACCCCTGCTTTTGAGCTCGCGGGACGACGATTGTCTGCAGCCAGACTCGCCACCAGAATTTGGCTGACTCTCGAACCCGGCTCCCTGGATGTGACAGGTGAGATCGAGTTAACGGACGTGTCGCTGGAGGGAGAAAGTCACAACCTGCTGGATGAGGTCACATCCAGATTCCGTTTTCATGGGGAGTCGATTGGTCGCGGTACGTTGTCGATTCCAAACGTTCGGCTAAAACAAGGTGAGTTCGAATTCGAGCTCGATAATATTGCTCTCGCGATAGACACAGGGCCCTTAGGGTCATCCCTGGCAGGTCAACTTGATCATATGGAAGTCTCAGAACTTACCCGGCTTATTGAGTTTGCGGGTCAAAAGGAATTGTTGCCCGAGAGATTGTCAAATGCGCTGTTGTCTGTGTCCCCTGGTGGTGAATTAAAGGATCTGCTTTTCACTACCGATCCTGGTGAGGGAACTCCGCATTTGGTCAGTAGTCTTGTCGATTTCTCTGTCGAAGCATACCTGGGGATCCCTTCGATTGATCGACTCAATGGTTTTATGTCGCTGCAACCCGATCGAGGATACCTCGATATTGACAACGATGAATTTGAAATGAATTTCAAAAGCATGTTCGATTCCCCCTGGACCTTTGACTCTGGGCGAGGGCGTTTGGCCTATCGGGTCGGTGAAGATAGTGTCTCTGTGGCGAGTGGGCTAATTGAACTGTTGGATGGCGACCTCTCCGCTTACGGAAAATTGTCGATGAACCTGCCCCCGGCCAGGGAACTCCAGACATGGGGTTTAACAATGGGTGTGGCAGATGTTGCATTGTTGGCAGCGGATGCCTATATCCCGAACTCAATACCTGAAAACCTTCGTTCATGGATCGAATCAGCAGTTAAAGGCGGGCGATCAAATGAAGCCGGCGTGACTGTACATGGCGCATTGTTCAGGGGTTCTCCGCCGGTTCGAAAGGCTCATGACCTGTACCTGAAGGTCGAAAATACAGAGATTGAGTACCACCCGGATTGGCCGCCAGCAACTGACCTCACGGCCACCATTCATATCGATAATCACCATGTACTCACCAATGACGCGACCGGCAAGGTCTACTCAAGCGATGTAGCGGATGTTGATGTCTTCGTTGTCATTCCAGACTCAGGGCAGGCTGACCTGGTTATGGTATCGGCTGGTTTGAGTGGACCGTTCGAAGATGCTATTCGTGTCCTGAAGGAAACGCCGCTTGCCGAGACCACATCCAACATGGCTGACCAATGGTCTGCTAAAGGTGAGATGCAGGCTACCCTCGCGATCGAGGTTCCCATTGGTGCCAGGCGTGAAGAGGAAGTGCGTTCTGATGTTCTGGTAAGCATAGAGAATGCACTTTTGCATATGCCTGATTTTGATTTGGATGTTGCCCACCTGGCTGGGGATATTCGCTATAGCAACGATAGTGGGCTTAACTCCGATGGGTTTGTCGGAATGACTTTTGGCCGAGGGATCAGCGGCAGGATTTCAAGCCAGCTTTATGGTGAGGGTGGAGAGATAGTAGTTCATGTCGACGGTTCCGTAGACGTGCCAGTTCTCTATGAGTGGTCTGATCAGATTCTGCTCAGCAGAGCCTCCGGTGTGCTTGATTACATGTCAGAGATCCATGTTCCCTATGGAGGGGTCATGGACAGAGTATATGTAGAAGCTTTTTCTGATTTAAGTGGGGTGATAATTGACCTTCCGGAACCCCTGTCAAAACCCGTGAGGGATTCAGTTCATGAATTTAGATACCGACAAATTTTTAAGGAGTCAGGTTATCGCATCGACTTGTCTATGGACGACAATCTGCACGCGTCGTTGAAGATCGAGGATGGCATCGCTACTGGCGGTAGAGTTCATTTCGGAGCTGCTGCTTATGGTGCGGTGACCTTTGACGCCATCAGGATGTCGGGAGAATTACCTTTTCTGGACTATGGCGCATGGGAGACTGTCACTGAAGAGTTTGGCCTGATTTCGGATGTGTCACTCGAAGACGAGATAGCAGCTCATGTCGCATCAGCTGAGTTAAGCATTGAAGAGTTCCTGTTGTATTACCTGCCATTGGATGATGTCGAGATGCTCGTCACGAGAGGTGACGACCACTGGATTGCGAGTCTGCGAAACGAAATGCTTGAGGGTGAAGTGAGGATTCTCGACGAGGATGATGCCCCACTGAGCGTTAACCTGAACTGGCTGAGTTTCGAAAGCGAGGGTGGTGCACTAGACCCACTCTACGATGTGAATCCGGGTGAGGTTGCGGATGTCGACTTCAGCACTGAACAGTTATTGCTGGACGGTGAGGATTTCGGGCATTGGTCGTTCAAGTACAGAGCTACAGAACATGGCGGAAGATTTGAAGACCTTGCGGTGGTTGCGCTTGGCTTGCAAGTCGCTGCGGGAAGTCTGGGTGAATGGCACTTCAAGAACGGCCAACACGGTAGTCTATTTACCGGCAACATAATGATTGATGACCTGGCAAAAGCACAACAGAATTTCGGTTATGCCTCAAGTATCGAGGGTGAGGGCCTAAAGCTTACGGCTGATGTGAGTTGGGATGGTTCCCCCGCCATGGTGGATATTGAGAGAGTATCTGGTGAAGTTGAAATCCTGGAAGGCAGCGGTCGTTTCGTGCAGGCGGAAACAGGCGGCGCGCTAAAACTGCTCGGTATATTTGATTTTGCTTCCCTTGCCCGCCGGTTCAGGCTTGATTTTTCAGACCTTATTGATGATGGTTTTGAGTTTACCGATATTCAAGGTGTTATATCGTTCGATGAGGGTGAGGTGGTCGTTCTGGAACCCATCGTCATCCATGGTAGTAGTGGCAAGTTTACTGTCGGTGGCGGCATGAACCTTGTCAGCAATACGCTGGACAACGATATGATTGTTACGTTACCGGTTGGACGCACTTTGCCATGGTATGCGGCCTATAGTGCAATTGCGACCGGGCCATTGGCGGGAGCCGGCGTCATGCTCGCGCAGAAAGTATTTGAGAACCAGATTAATCAAATGAGTAGCGCAAAATATAAAATTAGTGGCTCAATTGAAGAGCCTGAGATTCAGTTCGTCACTATTTTTAATGATACAGTGCGTGAAGCCATCCCTGAATAATCCGTGAATCCAGTGGTTGCAGTCATTCAGGTGGTCAGCGGCGTCGGCAGATTGGTTAGTTGTAAGCCAGACGTTTTTCTTCCCGTTCTCATTCTGTCGGCTGTCTATTTTTAAGACCCTTTTATTCTTCAGAAAGGGCTTTTAGAAACTGGAACAATCTCCTGAAATGAGTCGTTTGTTGTCCGGTTTCGCGCTCGTCACAGGCTTTGCGAACCAGGTGCCTGAGTTGTTGTCGGTCTGCGTGTGGGAATGTATCAAGCACCTCGGACAGCGCCTCTGAATCACCATCAACCAGTCTCTCTCGCCAGGATTCCAGTTGGTGGAACTTCTGGATATACGCTGCACTACTCGCATCCAGTGCTTCTATGATGTTCCTGATTGGGTCGACGTCGATCCGTGAAAGTAGCTTGGCGATGTACTGTATCTGGCGCTTCCTCGCGTTGCCCTTGGTGATTTTCCTGGCAGCTTCCACAGCTTCCCTGACCTGGTCATTGTCGACTTTCGCGAGATGATCAGGGGACAGCTCAGTCAATCGGTCGCCCAGTTCTTTTAACCCATCCATGTCACGTTTTTTCTGTGATTTACTTGGTTGGATATTGGAATCAGTGTTTATTGGTTTATTCATGTGACGGTCATGCGTAGAAAAGGGTGGCTAAGCCAAGAAATGAGAGGAATCCGACGACGTCAGTGATCGTTGTTAGTACTACTGTGCCGGCGATAGCGGGGTCAATTCCGATCGATCTGAGAAAGTTGGGTAACAAAGCACCGGATAAAGCTGCGGTCAGCAAATTGATAACCAACGCGGCCGCGATGATGAGGCCAAGGCGGATGTCATTAAAAAATATCGATGTCGCAGCGGCGACCACAAATGCCCAAAGACAACCATTGATGGCGCCCACGGCAACTTCGCGTCGGGTTAGCCAGGCGAGGTTATTATTAAATAGTTCGTCTTGTGCCATGTTTCGAATAACCAGTGTCAGGGTCTGGCTTCCTGCAACGCCACCCATACTAGCAACGATAGGCATAAGAACTGCCAGGGCAACCACTTTTTCTATGGTGTCCTTAAATATATCGATGACCGATGCAGCAATGAACGCGGTGATGAGGTTTGCGCCGAGCCAGATTGCCCGGCTCTTTGCGGTTTTCACAATGGGGGCGAAAATGTCCGAGTCTTCGTTCAAACCTGCCATTCCTAAAATGGAATGATCGGCTTCGTCGATGATGACGTCTACGACATCATCGATAGTGATTCTGCCCAAAAGTCTGTTGTCCTGGTCGATGACTGGTGCTGAGACCAGGTCGTAGCGTTCGAATTTTGCAGCAACATCGTGTTCAGACATATCTGCCGGAATAGCTTCTATCTTAGTGACCATCATCTCCCCGACTGTTAACGCTGGGTTAGAAACAAGCAGGGTTGCAAGTGGTAGCACGCCAACAAATTCATCCGTTGAGTTGACCACGAAAATACTATCGGTCATTGATGGCAGTACCGCATGTCTACGCAAGTACCTCAGAACAACGTCTAAACTAACCTGCGGCCGCACGGAAATAGTATCTGTATCCATCATTCCCCCGGCCGTATCCTCAGGGTAGGCCAGTAGATTCTCGACTCGGCTTCGGTCCTGGGCGTCCATCGCTTCCAGGACTTCCTGAATCAGGTCGGCTGGAAGTCGTTGCAGGATGTCCGCGGTGTCGTCGTCGTCAGTCTGTTCAAGAACAGTTGCGATCTGTTCACCAGATTTGTCACTGAGTAGTGACAGAACCACGTCTTCATCAATGTGTTGGATGATTTCACGTTGATGTGATTCGTCGAACAGTTCCCATAACATGGTGCGCTGGGAAGGTGGAGAAGATTCGAGAACATCCGCGATGTCCTGGGGCTTGAGTTCATCCAGCAGGTTTTGGATTTCCTGCTCAGAGCGCGACTCGATCAGATTTTTAATCTGGGAAACCGCAGATTGCCTGGTAATTTCTTCGGATTTCACTACTCGCTCTCACCAAACTTGTCATTGACCAGTGCTTCAATGGCCGCCATGGCTTCAGTCTCGTCTTCGCCCTCGATACAGATGTCGATGTCAGATCCACATGCTGCCTGTAGCAACATCATTGACATGATGCTCTTTCCATTGGATTCCTTCTCCTGGTTGGAAACGTTGATCGTTGAGGAAAATGCGCTGGCTGTTTTTACAAATACGGAGGCAGCCCTGGCGTGAAGACCGAGTTTATTTGTTATAGCCAGTTTTTTGTTAAACACCGTTCTTCCCGGATGGATATACGGGGGCGTTAAGTTCCCTGTGACGAACCTGGACGTTCGCGAAGCTGGACCTGTAGCTATCGAATAATTTCTGGCACATGAAAACACTTCGGTGCTGGCCACCTGTGCAGCCGATGGCGACAGTCAGGTAACTTCTGTTGTTTGCCTCAAATCTGGGCAACCACTTGTTCAGGTATCCGGAAAGGTCGGTGAACATTTCAATAAACTCCGGTTGCTGGTTTAGATAATCCTGAACGGGTTCATCCAAACCACAAAGTGAGCGAAGGTCAGGTTCCCAATGTGGGTTTGGTAGGCACCTGACATCAAACACAAGATCAGCATCTACGGGAACCCCACGCTTGTAGGCGAATGAAAGGAACAATAGTGCAAACTCGTGTATTTCCCTTACAACCCGCGTGCGGATTTCGTCTCGGAGTTCATGGATCGTGAGGCTGGTGGTATCTATCGTCAGTGCTGCCAGATCTGCTATGGGATCCAGCAGTTTGCTTTCCAGTTCCAGCGCTTCGTGAAGGTCCGTTACCTGATTGCTTAGTGGGTGCTTTCTCCTGGTTTCACTGAATCGCTTGACCAGTGTCGGACTCGCGGAATCCAGAAATATCACTGTAGGTTCGACTAGAAATAAAACCAGGTCATCGGCGATGTTTCTCGCATCAATGCTGACTGCAATCTTGCTTATTGTCAGGTCAGAAGACAGGCGTGTAATCAGAGGCGTCAGTAGAGAGACCGGTAAATTGTCTATGCAGTAGTAGCCCATATCCTCCAAGACATTCAGGGCGGTACTTTTACCTGAGCCGGAACGGCCACTAATGACAATAAGCGAAAGCATCATTTGCTCAGTGATTTTATAGCTGGGGTGGTCGCAGAAAGGGCGCGCTTATAAAGTTCTGCGTTGTCCTTTGCGGCTATGAGGTCCTTTCGGTACCCCTCGATTTGGAACCGTTCGGCCAGCATGCCCAGTGTCGCCAGGTGTTCAGTGGTTTCAGAAGCGGGCACCAGCAGTACAAACATGATGCTTACGGGCTCGTCATCATGGGCCAGGAAATCAATGGGGTCCTCAAGTACGAACAGACTGCCTGTAATTGAATCACAGCCTTCGAGGCGACAGTGAGGAATGGCAATGCCATCTCCAACCGCAGTGGACCCAAGTTTTTCTCGCTCAATGAGCCCTCGGTAGACATCGCCGGTTTCAAGGTGAGGGACAGATCGGTTGATATGTTTCGCAGCCAGTTCAAAGGCACGCTTCTTACTGCTTGCCCTCAGAGAACATATGGTTCTCTCGGGAACGAGAATTGAGTCAATATCCATCCATCACGACCACCAGAAACGATGGTCGTATTATAGAACGGATTTGGGAAAGCTGTTATCTATCTAACGTCTGCTCGATGTTTATGACCTTAGCTCGATGTTTATGTCCTTTTGTCTTTTCTTTTTTCTTGATCAATTGGCGGTCAAGTTTGTCAGCTAACTGATCAATCGCGGCGTAAAGGTCATTGTGTTCTGCAGCTGCGTAGATCTCACCACCGGAGATTTGGATAGTCGATTCGGCTTTTTGCCGTTGCTTCTCTACTGAGAGGATTACCCTCATGTTAGTGATTCTGTCAAAGTGCCTTTCTATCCTTTCCAGTTTCGTCGAAACATAATTTCTAAGCGAATCGGTTACTTCTACATGGTGGCCACTAACATTCAATTGCATAAGACATCTCCAGTAGGGTTACAGGTTTTCTATCATAAATTGAGTTTCTTGTTAAGCACTATATCAAACTCTCAATAGATTATTTGACCCAAACTATGGGGATTCGTTCATTATCCAGAAAAGATATTTAGTCTTTTTAAATCAACTCTTTACGTTCATTGGAAGGGGGGATTAGAAGCAGTTCCCGATACTTTGCAATGGTTCTTCGGGCGACCTTAATATTCTGTGCCTCGAGGAGCTTGGCGATCTTGCTGTCGCTAAGGGGTTTCTGAGGGTTTTCTTCAGAAACCAGTTTCTTGATCAGGGCGCGGATGGCGGTTGAGGATACTTCTCCGCCGGAATTTGTGGATACATGGCTGGAAAAGAAGTACTTCAACTCGAACAACCCGGAGGGTGTGAGCATATATTTTTGTGTAGTCACACGGCTAATCGTAGACTCGTGAAGGTCAACTGCCTCGGCGATGTCATTCAGCACCAGCGGTTTCATCGCCTGCTCTCCATACTCCAGGAACCCGCGTTGGTACTCGACGATCTTGGTGGACACACGTAATAGAGTATCGTTTCTTTGCTGGAGGCTCTTGATGAACCACTTCGCTTCCTGAAGGTGATTCTTTAACTGTGTTCCGTCATCGCTGCTATCGCCTCGTTGGATAAGAGCGGAGTACTCCGGGTTAACCCTGATTCTAGGTGCAGATTTTGGGTTTAGCTCGACCATCCAGCGACCGTTCTGTTTGGAAACCATCACATCCGGCTCAACATAATCCGTTGTGCCTTGTGCAATGGTGCTGCCGGGCCTGGGGTTAAGCGATTGGACCAGACTTATCACTTCTTTCAACTGGCCTTCTTTGATTCGGACTTTACGCGCCAGTTGGGTGTAGTCCCTTCCTGCAAGCAGATTGATGTGCTGCTCAACAACGACGATAGCCACGTCACGCGACGGCGTTTCAGAAGGCAGCTGCCTTAGCTGGATGGCAAGACACTCCTGAAGTGATCGTGATGCGATGCCTAGTGGGTCCAGATGTTGGATAAGATGAAGTACCGCCTCGACCTCATCGAGCTCCACGTCCCACTCGTCGGGAGCCGAATCTACAATATCCTGTATGTCTATCTGTAGGATGCCATTTTCATCCAGACCATCTATGAGGGAGAGGGCAATATATTCGTCTGTCTGGGTGAGGTTGAGCAGGTTTATCTGTTCCATCAGATGGCTTTGGATTGTGATGCTGCCAGCATTGCGGGTTTCGAGATAGTTTTCATCAGAAAAATCAGACCCCGATGCGGAAGCCTGGGGATTCTCGTCAAAGACATCATCCCATGTTGTGTCTACAGGTAGCTCATCCGACAGGGTTTCACTGCTGACCTGTTCGCTTACATCAGGCACTGTTTCACCATCAAGCTCTGGGTTCGGGATTTCGAATTCTTCGGCGTCAGGGGAAACGGCAACTTCATCGGTGACGCCGGATTCAGGAATATCAGGTTCGACCTCAACAACGTCATCGGTTGAGGCGGAGTCTTCATCTTCACTTTCGGCAGACTCCTGGTCGACGGGCTTCCTGGATTTCTACTTCAAGTTCAAGGCTGGATAGCTGGAGCAGACGGATAGCCTGCTGCAGTTGCGGTGTCATCCGCAGTTGCTGACCCATTCTTAACGTAATGGATGGTCTTAGTGCCATTAGATCATTCTACATCCTAAAATTCTGTCCGAGATAGACAGCCTTTACTTGTTCATCTTCCAGGATTTGCTCTGCGGTTCCCTCTGCAATAATGCTGCCTTCATTGACGATGTACGCTTTCTCGCAAATATCCAGCGTCTCCCGGACGTTGTGGTCGGTAATCAGGACGCCAATACCTCGTTCTGAGAGTTGGCAGACGATTTCCTTGATATCAGACACTGAAATCGGGTCTACACCGGCGAAGGGTTCATCCAGAAGAATGAAGTCCGGGTCAGTCGTGAGCGCGCGCGCTATTTCTACGCGCCTTCTCTCGCCTCCACTAAGGGAAACACCGAGCGTATCCTTAATATGCGTGATGCGAAACTCGCTCATTAGCTTCTTGGCAGCTTCGATCTGCGCTGGATGATCCAGGTCAGCTCGAGTTTCCAAAATGGCAAGCAGGTTCTGTTCTGCTGTAAGCTTCCTGAAAACAGATGCTTCCTGGGGAAGGTAGCCGATGCCTTTGCGTGCACGTTCGTGCACGGCCAGATGTGTAATGTCTTCACCATCGATACTCACTCCGCCACGATCGTGACTAATTGATCCGACGATCATGTCGAAGCAGGTCGTTTTCCCGGCACCGTTCGGGCCGAGTAAACCGACTACCTGGCCGCTGGCAACGTGTATGGACACGTCTTTGACAACCTGGTGTCCGCGATAGCCTTTGGCAAGATTGGAAGCGCTTAGGACGTGCATTTAGCGTGAGGACTTTTTGGGGGTAATCGTCATATTGACTCGATCAGAGCCCCCGCTTGAATTCAGGTTTACGATGCCACGTCCAAGGTCATAGTAAAGCAGCTGTCCAGTGAATACGTCCTGTACCTGTTGCAACCGGGCGTCACCGGACAGGTGCAGTCGTTCTTCCTGCACAAGGTAGGTGATTTTCTGAGCGTCCGCGACAACCATATCCATGGCTTCATTTATTTGTTGTTGATAGTGGGCAAGCACCTCGGAGTCCTTATCTGTCTTGGCGATAATCTGAATGACTTCACCGTCCGCGGTAAAGATTTCAACCTCATTTGCGGTAACTTTCAGTGTCCCCTGGGTAATAATGACGCTGCCTTTGTAAACTGAAGAACCGCTTGTTTCGTCAACGATGGCTGCATCGGCCTGAATCCTGATAGGTTGTTCCCGGTCAGATTCCAGTGCAGATGAGAATGTCGGCAGCAACGGCAGTAGGCAGAGTGCAAACCTCAAGCGGGTTGGTAAAAAGCGCGATGTTTTCATGTCTTGTGATTCTAGCTTATTACTTGGAATCTCGCTCCATCTTATAAAAAGAGAGTGTCAACGAAGAGTGGTCTGGCAAGAAAATTAATTGGCCAGGAATATGGTTGTCACTCTGTGGGTAGGTGTTGAATAAAACATGTATTTCCCGGTATCCAAAAAGGCTTTCATGCCTGCAGCTGTTGTTCGACCACTCTGGTTGTCGATGAATACCGGCTCATCTGTTTCAGCGTAGTCACGCTCTGGGTAGACCGTGAGGCTGTTAGTCTGGATACTGACAAACGCACTGCCGTTACTGAACTGCGAAGCCAATACATTGCTCCACAGTTCAACGATTTCTTCTCGATAGTCTGACGAGGGCAGTATTCGTCCTTCGCTTGAGGTGATCTCCCACGGGTCCGAGTCTCGCGCTCTTCCAAGTGCAAGCGCCGGGAACTTCATGGTTGTTAGATCGGTCAGTGGAAAATGGGTAAATCGGTTGGCAGCAATTCGATGCTGTAATTCGCCCTCCGCGTCAAACTGGCTGATGGTAGCATTCAGCATATAGAGATCCGGTTCATTCCTGGGGGTGAAGTCCACAGCTTCCTCTGACTCAGCCATGAACCAGTTAATGGTCAGGGCGAAGGCAAGTATCAGTGTGCTTAGGACAATGATTCGGTTGATCATGGGAAGGCTTTGGCTGGTACCTTGGGCTATTGCCTTGGGTGAGTGCGAGGCTAGTATGCCACGAACCCCAGGCTTGTTGTTGCCGGTAGCTGAGTTATAAAGAAATACCAGATAACCGACCCGGAAACCGACCCGGATGCAGATTAGTGGATCATCCGTTGATAGACCGTTTTGGATTGTGAACGGGCAGCGGTGGGAACGCTCTGGTTTGAATCTGCGAGCGAGAGGCTGGTGGCGATGGCCAGAGTTGCTGGATTAGTTGATTTGCCCGGATTCTGAACGCTTATGGAAAGCAGCGCTGCGTGCTAATATGACGCGCGTTTACCACCCAACTGAGTCTTGTCCATGGATGTTCCAGCCATTGAAGCTGTATTGCGGGAGAAATTACCCCAATGCGAGCTTGAACTCGTTGCCGAGGGCAACAAACTGAGCGTGAAGATAGTGTCTGATGAGTTTGCTGGCCTGAGTCGGGTCAAGCGACAACAGAAAATTTATGTTCTTCTTGATGACAGAATTAAATCAGGGGAAATTCATGCGGTTTCGATGATTACCCAAACACTGGAAGAGGCCAGCTGATAGCTTATGGATAGACTTCTGATACAAGGTGGTGCGGTACTTAGGGGCGAGTTGCGAGCCTCTGGTGCAAAAAACTCCGCACTCAAAATGTTTGCTGCGGCACTTCTGGCGGACGAGCCGGTGACGATAAGTAACGTCCCTCATTTGCGCGATATTACCACCATGATTGAACTTCTGGTATCGCTTGGCGTAGAAGTTGTGATCGATGAAAAGATGAACATCGAGATTCATGCAAACACGATCAAGAGTTTTAAGGCGCCCTATGAGCTCGTAAAAACCATGCGCGCCTCGTTTAATGTATTGGGACCATTGTTGGCTCATTACGGGCAGGCAGAAGTTTCATTGCCAGGAGGGTGTGCCATTGGTCCAAGACCAGTGGATCAGCATCTACGGGGCCTGGAGGCGCTGGGTGCCAAGATCGAAATGGTTGATGGTTACGTCAATGCAACGACCGATGGTGGCCTGAAGGGTGGCCATGTCTATTTTGATTTCAGCACAGTTGGCGGAACAGAACACATCATGATGGCGGCCTGCCTTGCAGATGGTGTGACGGTAATGGAAAACTGCGCACGTGAGCCTGAAATTGTCGATCTGGCCGATTTTCTGAACAAGATGGGCGCTAAAGTTGAAGGCGCTGGTACAGACACGATTACGATTACCGGCGTGCCGTCAATGCATGGTTGCTCGCATCGGGTGATCGCCGATAGGGTCGAAACGGGAACCTACCTGATAGCCGCAGCGGCGACTGGCGGAAAGATCAAGATACGCGATGCAAACCCTGAGCACCTTGAGATGGTTATTAGCAAGCTTAGGGAAGCAGGCGCAACAGTCACCATTGATGGCAGCACGATTGAATTGGATATGGAAGGCCGCAGGCCCAAGGGGGTTAGTCTTGTCACCGCACCGTACCCTGCGTTCCCCACTGACCTTCAGGCCCAGATCATTGCGCTTAATAGCGTCGCGGAAGGGACCAGTACCATTAAGGAAACGATTTTTGAGAATCGGTTCATGCACGTACACGAAATGAATCGAATGGGTGCCAAGATCCGACTTGAAGGTAATAATACAACAGCGATAGTTGATGGCGTCCCCCATTTAACCGGTGCGCCGGTCATGGCAAACGACCTGCGGGCGTCAGTTTCCCTGGTCATCGCTGGCCTGGTTGCAGAAGGGGATACCATTGTAGATCGCATCTATCACATCGATCGCGGATATGAGCAGGTTGAGGAAAAGTTACAGAACCTAGGCGCCAATATCAGGCGAGTCGCGTCGGAGTGAGCTATGTCTGCAAAACTTGTAATTGCACTGACTAAAGGTCGGGTACTAACCGACGAGTTGTCTCTTCTTGCCCAAATAGGTATCGAGCCAAACGAAGATCCGCAGAAGTCCCGTAAGTTGGTGTTTGAAACCAATCGCGATGACGTGGGAATTATGGTTCTGCGTGGTGCCGATGTTGCTACTTATGTGGAGCATGGGATCGCTGACCTCGGTATGTCTGGTAAGGATGTACTGCTGGAGCACAGCGGTGTCGGTTTCTATGAGCCGCTGGATCTTGGACTGGGTAGATGCCAGATTATGGTCGCTGGCCTGAAAAATGAGCCCGAACTGCCATCCAGGCTGCGCATTGCGACGAAGTTCACGAAAACAGCCAAACGATATTATGCCGCCCAGGGAATCCAGGTGGACATCATCAAACTTTATGGAGCGATGGAGCTTGCCCCGGTAACCGGCCTCGCTCACCGAATCGTTGATATTGTTGAGACGGGTAAGACGCTCAAAGCTAATGGCCTGATACCTATGGAGCTGATTGCAGATGTCAGCACCCGCCTTATCGTTAACGAGTCATCATTTAAAACCAAGTACGATCGGATCAAATCGCTTATTGATGCGCTGGGGAAAGAAACATGATTGCGCGGTTGGATAGTGATTCACCGCAGTTTCTTTCAGCGTTGCAATCCCTGGGTGAGCTTCCGAAACAGGATCAGATACAGGTACGCGCTAGTGTCGCTGACATTCTGGAAGATGTGCGTGTCAGGGGCGACGAAGCGCTGGTTGAACTGACTAATCGGTTTGATGGCCAGTCCGTTTCGGATATGGCTGCGCTTTCAATTGGCCAAGATCAGTTACTGGAAGCTTATGAGTCGATTGATGATCTTGTTCGTGATGCGCTGATAGAGTCAGCTGACAGAGTCCGCGAGTACCATGAGCATCAGAAAGCCTCAATTGCCTCCGATGACGGATGGCGTTACACCGATAACATGGGTAACCACCTTGGGCAGAATATTCGGCCGATGTCGCGGGTAGGCATCTATGCCCCCGGCGGCAAAGCATCTTACCCGTCGACGGTAATAATGACAGCGATTCCTGCTCAGGTTGCTGGAGTGAATGAGATGATTCTTTGTGTTCCCACCCCGGGTGGTGAACTTAATCCAGCGCTCCTGGCTGCTGCGCATCTTTGTGGTATTGAGCATGTATTTTCCCTGGGTGGGGCTCAGGCAATTGCGGCGATGGCATTTGGGACTGAAGCCGTACCGAAAGTCGACAAGATTGTCGGCCCGGGTAATATCTATGTGGCGACTGCCAAGGAAATGGTGTTTGGTAAGGTTGGCATCGATATGATCGCCGGGCCATCCGAAGTGGTGATTGTGGCGGATGATAGTGCGGATCCGAATTGGGTCATCATGGACATGTTTGCCCAGGCAGAGCACGACGAGATGGCACAGGCGATTGTCATTTCGCCCAGCGAAAAACTTCTGGGAGTGATTGCGCAAAAACTTCCTATCAAGCTGGCCCAGCAAAAACGTCGGTCTATTATCTCTGAGGCAATTTCCAGTCGGGGAGCGCTAATTAAGGTCAAGGATCTTGATGAAGCCTTCGAGATTGTGAATAAGATTGCGCCAGAGCACTTACAATTGGCGATTGATGCACCTGAAGCCTGGTTGCCCAATGTGGAGCATGCCGGTGCGGTATTCCTGGGTGTGGATACGGCAGAAGTGGTAGGTGACTATACGGCCGGCCCAAGTCATGTATTACCGACGAGCGGCACCGCCCGGTTCGCTTCCCCCCTGGGTGTTTATGACTTCCAGACTCGTATGTCGATCATTCGATGTTCCCGTGAGGGAGCAGTAAAGCTTAGCCGTGCTGCTGCGATTCTTGCCAGTGAGGAAGGTCTTTATGCCCATGCCGAGTCCGCTTTGGCTCGAGTAAAGGGCTAACGGGCATCTCATGTCAGGCCCTTTGCAACGTTACCTGGACGGAGTAAGTCGAGGCGAATATCAGCCGGATGAATCCCAGAAGGTCGCGCTGCGACTCCTGCAGAGACTCTTTGATGAAATTGGTGCCTCTGCGGACCAAAAGCCGCCTGGCTTTCTCTCCCGTCTTGTAGGGAAAAAAGACAACCCTCCCTTGGTCAGGGGCTTGTACTTCTGGGGGGGGGTAGGGCGAGGTAAAACATTCTTGATGGACCTCTTTTACGAAGAGTTGTCCATTAAGGAAAAGAAGCGTTTGCACTTCCACCGGTTTATGCGTGAGGTTCACAGGAAACTCCGTGACTTCCAGGGTGAGCCGGACCCGCTTAAAAAGGTTGCCGCCAGTTTTGCAGGGCAGGCAAGAATTATCTGCTTCGACGAATTTTTTGTTAGTGATATTACTGATGCAATGCTGCTCGCGGGTTTGCTTGATGAGATGTTCAGGCTGGGCGTGACGCTGGTCGCCACCTCAAATGTAGAGCCTGATCACCTTTACGAAAACGGATTACAGCGGCGGAAATTTCTACCGGCAATTGAATTGATCAATGCTCATACACTGGTTCACAATCTGGACGGAGGTTTGGATTACCGACTTCGAGCATTGGAATCCGCGGAGATTTACCATTATCCGCTTGATGATGCTGCGGAAATCGGCCTGCAGGCAGCGTTTCGCAGTATTTCCCCGGATGAGGGCAAGGTAGCAGTTGTGCTACCCATAGAAGGGCGTGACATCGACACGCGCCGCTGCGGTGACGGTGTTGCCTGGTTTGAGTTTGCAGCGCTATGTGACGGTCCAAGAAGTCAGAATGACTATATTGAACTGGCCAGGCTGTTCCAGACTGTGCTGGTTGGCAATGTCCCAAGGTTCGGTGAGGAGAAGGAGGATCAGGCCAGGCGGTTTATCAGTCTTGTCGATGAGTTTTATGACAGGAGTGTTAAACTGATTATCTCCGCAGAATCTCCCATCCTGGATCTTTATCAGGGGCAGAGGCTGGCATTTGAGTTCCAGCGGACCGAGAGCCGCCTGCAGGAGATGCAGTCCAAGGAGTATCTGGCGAAGCAGCACAGGCCTTAAGCCATGGGTTGAAAACTATGCTGCCAACTATGCTGAAACAGGCAGGGATCTTATCTGGTTGGGCCCTGGACCGGGGTGAAGGCCTTCCGGTACGGCAGGAGCGTCATGTGTAGTACAAATTGCCAGTCGATATCCTGTATTCAGGGTCTAAATAAGGTTTGAAAATCAAGGAATTACCGTAGTTTGATTGGTTCCCTGATTCTCCTTGCAACTGGGATGTGCCTTAGTTAACATGCGCGCTCCCTGAATCCTGATCTGTGTGCTCACAAAGAGGGTTTTGAACATTAGAAGACGGTTAGTGATGAAGCATGAAGACAGTTAGTGCCAAAAAAGAAACAGTAACGCGAAAATGGTATGTCGTGGACGCCACAGGCAAGACCCTTGGGCGTCTTTGTACAGAGATCGCGAACCGTCTCAGAGGCAAGCATAAGCCTGAATTCACGCCGCACGTTGATACCGGTGACTATGTCGTCGTCGTTAATGCGGAAAAGATTGTGGTTACTGGCAGCAAGACAACAGACAAGCTGTATCACCACCACTCGGGATACCCTGGCGGCATTAAGTCGATTTCTTTCGACAAGCTGCTAGTGAAGTCTCCGGAAATGATCATTGAGAAAGCTGTCAAAGGCATGATGCCAAAGAACAAGCTGAGCCGCGCAATGCTCTCCAAGCTGAAAGTCTATGCGGGTAATGATCACCCCCATAGTGCACAGCAACCCACCCTATTAGAAATTTAACCAAAACCAGTATTTAGGTAGCAGCCAATGACCCAGTATTACGGAACCGGAAGAAGAAAATCAGCCAAGGCACGAGTCTTTATGACTGCTGGCGATGGGAGTATCCGGGTAAATGACCGTAGTCTTGATGAATACTTCGGTAGGGAAACTGCCCGTATGATCGTGAGGCAGCCTCTGGAAGTGGCTGATGTTACAGGCAAATTTGACTTCAACGTGACTGTTCGCGGTGGCGGTGGATTCGGCCAGGCTGGTGCGATCCGGCATGGTATCACTCGTGCTCTCCTTGCGTACGATGAGACGCTTCGCCCATCCCTGCGAAATGCGGGTTTCGTCACGCGAGATGCAAGAACCGTCGAACGTAAGAAAGTCGGTCTGCGTAAAGCACGTAAGAAGCCCCAGTTTTCCAAGCGGTAATTTTTTACTCGCTAAAGTCCCCCATTCCAACCGAATGGGAAAACTCCAGATAAAACGCTAGCTGCGGCACATATTTCTAAGCATGTATGGTAGACTCCGCTCGGCCAATTTTGGGGGCTTACCCGCCCTAATCCTGCGGTTGATCCAGACGGATTCGGGATAACGGGTGGATGTTGTAACGGTAAGGAGAGTTCATTGTGAATGAAGATAGCGTCAATACAGGACGTCGCAATTTCCTGATTGGGGCGACCACTGTAGTTGGGTCTGCTGGAGTAGTAGGATTTGCCGTACCATTCGTCGGTTCCTGGAACCCGAGCGCCAGGGCGCTGGCAGCAGGCGCACCAGTCAAAGTCGATATTAGCAAGTTGTCCGCCGGCGAAATATTGGGGCCAATCCCGGCCTGGAGGGACAAACCTATATTCGTGGTCAAGCGTTCAGATGCAATGCTTGAGCAGTTAAATTCCATGAATGACAGGCTGGCTGATCCAGAGTCGCTGCGCGAGCAACAACCTGGTTACGCCCAGAACGGCACCCGCTCAATTAAACCAGATGTACTGGTACTTGTTGGGCTCTGCACCCATCTGTCATGTTCACCTAAATTCCGTCCGGCTATTCAGCCGGAAGTATTCGATGAGAAATGGATAGGCGGTTTTTTCTGTCCCTGCCACGGCTCCAAGTTTGACCTTGCCGGTCGAGTCTATGCAGGCGTGCCCGCTCCTTCTAACCTTGAAGTACCACCTCACTTTTATGAAAGTGACTCCGTGATTGTCATCGGAGAAGACGAGGGGACTGCTTGATGTCAGGTTTACAACAGTCATTTAAGAACATGATGGATTGGGTGGATGCCAGGCTTCCGGTAACGGAAACCTATGAAAAGCATCTGTCCAAATATTATGCGCCAAAGAACTTCAATTTCTGGTACTTCTTCGGAGTATTGTCCGTGGTAGTGCTGGTGAACCAGTTGCTAACCGGTATCTGGTTAACGATGAGTTATGTACCGAGCGCGGAGGGGGCTTTTGCTTCAGTCGAATACATTATGCGGGATGTGGAGTACGGCTGGATGCTCAGGTATATGCATTCGACCGGCGCCTCAGCGTTCTTCCTCGTGGTTTATCTGCATATGTTTCGAGGTCTTGCATATGGGTCATATCAAAAACCGCGGGAATTGATCTGGATTCTCGGGATGCTGATTTATATCGCGTTGATGGCGGAAGGCTTTTTCGGCTATCTGCTACCGTGGGGAAACATGTCTTTCTGGGCAGGCCAGGTCATCGTATCTTTGGCCGGTGCCATTCCCTTCGTAGGTGAAGCGCTGGCGACCTGGGTGCGTGGAGATTTCAATATTTCAGGTATTACCTTGAACAGGTTCTTTGCGCTTCACGTGGTGTTAATTCCACTGGTACTGATTGTGCTCGTGTTCCTGCACATTCTTGCGCTGCACGAAGTGGGCTCAAACAATCCGGACGGCGTCGATATCAAGAAAAATCTCGACGAGAATGGCAAACCACTTGATAGCATTCCATTCCATCCGAACTACACCATTGGGCATGATTTACCAGCGATAGTCGGGTTCCTGTTCTTATTCTGCATCGTGATGTTCTACTACCCTGATGGTGGTGGTTACCTGATCGAGCATCCCAACTACGAGCCTGCAAACCCACTGAAGACGCCTGATCTTATCGCGCCTGTTTGGTATTACACGCCTTTCTATTCAATGCTTCGTGCCGCGACTTTCCCATTGTTCGGGCTTGATGCGAAGTTTTGGGGGCTGGTTGTGATGGCGGGTGCGATTGCGCTGCCGGTTGTATTGCCCTGGCTGGATAAGTCGCCGGTAAAATCGATCCGGTATAAAGGGTGGGGCAGTAAAATCTTCCTCGCACTGTTTATTATCTCGTTCTTTATCCTCGGCTATCTGGGTGTTCAGCATCCGACGCCTGTGAGGACTTTGGTGGCACAGCTTTGTACCGCGATTTACTTTGGCTACTTTTTGTTGATGCCCTGGTATACCAGCGTTGAGAAGACGAAGCCGGTCCCGGAAAGGGTGACGATGCCATGAATATGAAGAAGATGTTGTTAGCCGTCCTGATCTTTCTTCCGGGGTTCGCGGTTGCCTCAGGTGAAGAAACGCTCATTCCCCTTGATGATATGGAGCCTAACCTGGAAGACCAGGCATCGCTTCAGCGTGGAGCGAAGACCTACCTGAACTACTGCATGGGTTGTCACTCACTTAAGTACCAGCGGTACCAGCGAACTGCAGATGATTTGGGGATTCCTGTAAACCTGATGATGGAGCATATGGTTTTTGACTCATCTGCCCAAATCGGGTCGCTGATGGGTAACGCCATGTCTGTCGACAACGCAAAGCAGTGGTTTGGTTCAGTTCCTCCGGATCTAACATTGTATACAATGCTAAAAGGTGGCCCTGAGTATCTTTACACCTATATGCGTGTCTTCTACGAGGACAAGACAAGGCCACTGGGTGTTAACAACCTGCTGTATGAGAACGTCGCTATGCCGCATCCCCTGGTTGAGTTGCAAGGTTTACAACGAAAAGTGTGTAAACAAATCCCACGACTTGCTGACAATGGCGGCGAGATGAGAGACTCGTTGACCGGCGACCTGATCATGGGAGAACAGTGTGGTGACGAATTGATTCAGAGAGGATTCAGTCCTCTGGAACTGGTGGAAGGCACCGGGTCCCTGACACCTGAGGAGTATGACCAGTTGATTTATGATCTGGCTAACTTCCTGCATTACACGGCAGATCCCAGCCGCCTGGAACGAGAACGAATCGGAATCTACGTTCTTCTCTTCCTGGCGTTCTTCTTTGTCTTCACCTGGCTGCTGGGCCGAGAGTACACGAAAGAACAGCATTAAACTCCAGTGTCGTACCGATTGGTGTGGCACCCACCTAACATCTAACCTAGTAAGGGGTGAAGAATGGGCGTAGTAGCCAAGCATTCATCAATGATTTTTTATTCTGACGGCGATGATCATTACAGCCAGAGAGTTCGTCTTGTTTTGGCCGAAAAAGGCGTCGCAGTTGAGATCATCGACGTTGAGCCAGGCAGCATGCCTGAGGACCTGGCCGGTCTGAATCCATACAACTCCCTGCCAACACTGGTAGATCGGGATCTTGTGCTCTACGAATCACAGGTCATCATGGAATATCTCGACGAACGATTCCCACACCCACCCCTACTGCCTGTCTACCCGGTAGCACGAGCGCAGAGCCGGTTGTTTATTTACAGAATCCAGAGAGACTGGTGTAGCTATGTCGACACGATAATCGCAGGCAGATCAAAAGATACGGTGATTGACCGGGCGCGGAAAGAGCTTCGTGAAAGCCTGGTTGCGATTGCGCCTGTCTTTGCTGACAAGCCATTCTTTATGAGTGAAGAATTCACCCTGGTGGACTGTTGTGTCGCTCCAATTTTGTGGCGCTTACCTGCCCTGGGAATTGATTTGCCTCCCAAACATGGCAAAGCCATTCAGGATTATATGGATAGGATATTTGAGCGGGATGCATTCCAGGCTTCACTCAGTGAAGCTGAGCTCGATATGCGGGATTAATTCCAGGTCATCCGGCTTGATTGATCGCCTATGAATTCATCTGTCCCATACCTGATTCGAGCGATCAATGAATGGATCCTCGACAATAACTGCACACCATACGTGGTCGTTGACGCGACGATGGATGATGTGTCGGTGCCGCTCGCTCACGTCAAGGATGGTCAGATCGTTTTGAATATCGGTCCACAGGCCATCAGGAACCTGCGTATCTCAGGTGAGTACATAATGTTCAGCGGGCGCTTCGCCGGTATCGCGCATGAAGTCTATGCGCCCATTGGTGCTGTGATGGGTATCATTACCAAAGAGAACGGCGAAGGTATGTGGTTCCCGCGTGATGAAGAGCCTGAACCAACTCCGGACGGCCCCACACCAGGAGATTTCCCGTTAGAAGGCTCATCATCCGAGGGATCATCTGCAGGAGCGCCAGGCAAGAAGCCGAAGAAAGGCCCTCCGTCTTTAAAGGTCGTTAAGTAACGTAATCTTCGGCTTTTCAGCGTTGTAGCGTGAATCAGTTTATATACTCAAAAACCTTTACGATTTTTTGTACACCCTGAATGTCTCTGGCTATATCCACAGCTGCATCAGCTTCTGCGCGGGTGAGTAAACCCATCAGGTAAACCACACCGTTCTCGGTGACAACTTTTATTCGGGTCGCGTCGGAGGACTCTGCCGCTGACAATGCAGATTTCACCTTCGTTGTCAGCCAACTGTCGTTGGTTCGGGACAGGAGAGACGTTTTCCCGGCTACAGTGAGTTCATTATGAACCTTGCGTACGTTCCGCAATGGCTCAACCTGCGCAGAGGCCATGGGAATCAGGTCTGCAGATGAAACTTGTCCAGTTAGCAGAACAATACCATCGAAACTGGTGACATTAATATTGGCATCTGCTAACCCAGGATTAGCATCCCTGACGCGTTTTTTAGCGAGTGATTCGTTTCTTGAATCATCGAAGGCTTCACCGACCGAATTTACCGTGCAGCTTGTTGTCAGGAATAGTGCCAGGATAAGAACGAAAAAATGCATAATGTTTAACTTTATAAAACGCTAATTCAGTCTAGTGTAAATGCACCGGGTATCCAATCAATCTGTTTTCCTATTGATACAACATCGAATCGGTAGCTCTCCCATTTATGACCGGAAGTCTGAAGATAGCGTTTCGCTGTATTAATGATTTTTGTTTGCTTGGAGTAGGTGACTGAGTCTGCGCCAGAACCATAATCGGAATTTTGTCGGAGCCTGACTTCGACAAATACCAGCAAGTCCTTTTTTTCCATGATCAGGTCAATCTCTCCTGTTTTCCATGAATAGTTGCGATTGACCGTGGAAAAGCCCTTTTTCAGAAGATAGTTTTCAGCCTGGGCTTCCGCCTGTCTCCCGGCTTCTTGTGTCGTCATAGCGGCTTCTTGTGTCGTCATGGTTCTCGTGTAGTCAATGGTGTCGGCTACAGAGCAGCATCGAATATCATGGGAATTGTGCTCACATTGCCATCCCGGAATTGCGCCCACATCAGGGAGCGGTTCACGATGTTGTCCTTGTTGAGTGTAAGAATGCCGGTTGCGCCAAAAATTTTCTCTTCAGGGAATTCCTTCAACTGTTGAAGGCGGGGGTAGAGCCTGTGGACGTCGACGCCAAGCGCGTAGAACGGAGCAAGCTGACTGCTGGCACCACTCCAGGTGTCAACAATTAGTTGTTTTGTACTGTCGTCGTTGGTTAGTTTCCAGGGGATATCGCAAAAACGGATGCCGTTCATGTCGATAGCATTTATTCGGGAGTCGGTGCCAATATGAACATGGGACGTCGCGTACACAGGGATATCCTCCGCATAAAAGAATGCCAGGGTTGGGTTAATGCCCCGTGCCTGTGTTGCGTTTGAAAGCAGGAATACAAAGTCTATGTCCTGGCGGCGGCGCGCAGTGAACTCAAACCGTTCACCCGTAATTCGGCGCAGGCTTGCGGCTCGCTGTTCACTTGAATCGACATTTAGCAGTGACTTAATCAAATCGGAATAGTCGCGCTGGTCTGTAAACCTGGCGCTATCTACGATCAAACCGCCGCGGTCGGTGAAACTGTCTGTGAAGGCTTCAAGGTTACGGTCACCCCATTCGCTGTCAGGTGCAACGATAAGCCCTTTTAACAGACCTTCCCGGGATACCTGCTCCGCCACCTGTCTGGATTCGTCTTCCGGGGCCAGCCCGAACTGATACAGGTTCGGATTGATCTCGCTATTTAACGTCCGGTTAAGCGCAATGACAGGAACTTTCAGGGGCAGTCTCGCGACCTTTGTGACTTTTGCTCGATCCAGTGGGCCGATGATCAGTTCCGCTCCGCCTGCAACGGCTCTGGAAATAATGTCGAGAATATCACTGCTGGTTGAGTCGTAGATTTTCAGACTGGAATCTGGTGTTAACTGATAATGTGCAGCGATATATCCATCACGGATTGCGCGTCCGATCGCGCCAAGTTTGCCATTAAGTGGCAGAATCAGGGCAATGTTCTCTGGTCGTTCCTCGACAATTCGTGAAAGCATTTGCAGGGAAGCAGGAACGATGACCGCGGCGGAATGGTTCGGCCAGGCCTGTCGCCATTTTTTAAGCGCATTCAGTTGTCGCAGGGGGTCATCCTGGAATCTTTTGGTCATTGCAGCGAGAGACAACCATCCTCTTATTTCGCTGGTAATGCTTTGCTCCGCCTGCAGTTGCAGTGTCTTCTCTGATAGCTGGAGCAGGGTTGAAAAAATACTTTCGTGATTTCCAGGTCGCTCCTCTGGAGGCAAGAGGCGATTGATGTATATGAGTTCCCGGGCACTGGCAAGGTAACTTCGACCAAGTAGATAGCCCCTTGCCCTCAGTTTTCCAACCCTGACCTGCATTCGAGTATCCAGGCGGATATTTTGGAATCTTTGGTCCTCCAGAATACGAATAGCCCGCAGAGGGTTGTCATTGGCCAGGGCTACCTCGGCGGCAAAGTAAGAGTAATCCCGTGTAGAGTTTGTTGAGACGTATGGAGACTCGATGGAATCTATTATTCGACCAGCGAGAGCGATGTCGCCTCCCTCTATCGCGATGCCAGCTGCATCCAGTTTTAGTTCGGTAGATTTAGGGGGTTGGGTTCTGCCTGCTTCCAGTAATAGTCGATCAATACCTCTGTGTTCACTGAGCAGGGGTTGTCCACCCTGTGAAGAGGTTTTCTTAGCCGTCGGCGCAGTACATGCGGTAACCGCAAGAAGGAAGGCCAGAGGGAGAGAAAGAACCGCTAATTTGTTCATGTCACTTCAGCTACACTAGTGCCCCGGAATTATCCCACAAGTTGTGCTGTTGTTGTGTGAACTTCTGCCTGTAAAGGCAAACGAATTTTCCTGATGATCGGTGATAAATTGTCGACTTTATATGTAGTAGCCACGCCCATTGGCAATCTGGGTGATATCTCACAACGAGCTATAGAGGTCCTTAGTTCTGTCGATGTTATTGCTGCTGAGGATACCCGGCATACCGGCAAGCTGCTATCGGAGTTTTCTATATCTTCGAAGTTGATCGCGTTGCATGACCACAACGAAGATCGATCGACTGCCAGAATCATCCAGATGCTGGAGGGCGGGCAGAGCATTGCTATTGTTTCTGATGCCGGAACCCCTCTCATCTCTGACCCCGGATACCATCTGGTCAATCAATGTTTGTCCAGGGGATTTGATGTCGTCGCAGTACCTGGTCCGAGTTCGGTCACTGCTGCGCTCAGTATTGCGGGAATGCCAACTAACAGGTTTTCGTTTGAGGGGTTTGTCCCTGCCAAAAATGTGGCGCGAAGGGAGTTCCTGTCGAATCTAAAGTTCGAAACAAGAACCCAGGTTTTCTTTGAGTCGCCTCATCGCATCAGTGAAACCCTTCGAGCAATGGCAGATATCATGGGGCCGGAACGCCAGTTGAGTCTCTGCCGGGAGTTGACCAAGACATTTGAGCAGGTGGTTTTGGGTACAGTTGGTGAGATTTCGGAACAGATTGATTCAGGAGATATTCCTGCGAGGGGAGAGTTCGTCCTTGTTTTGCGCGGAAGTGACGAAGTGCTGGCGGTCAACGCTGACCATCTGCTTGAAACCCTGTTGGCAGAGCTTTCCCCCTCCAGGGCTGCATCGGTCGCAGCGAAAGTAACAGATTTATCCAGGTCAGATCTTTACGATCGCGCCCTGGATCTGAAAAAGGGAGCAGATCCGGCTTGAGCGCAGAGACGCCAGAGAGTAGTCTTCGCGCCAGGAGTCGGCCAGGCAATCGCCCCAGCGCAAGCCAGGGAGGAAAGTCCGGGCTCCAAAGGGTAGAGTGCCAGGTAACGCCTGGGAGGCGCGAGCCTACGGAAAGTGCAGCAGAAAATAAACCGCCTGTTTTTCATTCGTGAGAGGCAGGTAAGGGTGAAATGGTGCGGTAAGAGCGCACCGCGCGGCCGGTAACGGGCGTGGCAGTGTAAACCCCACTCGGAGCAAGACCAAATAGGAATCCGCTAATCGTGACCCGCGATGGGATTCGGGTAGGTCGCTATAGGTGTCCGGCGACGGGCATCACAGATGAATGATTGTCCTCGACAGAACCCGGCTTACCGGCCGGCTCCTTATTTTTTACACTGCTCATATTTTACGATCATATGAGCCCGTCCCAAGGTGTTTTCCGACGCTTCAGCACCGTCTCAGGCCGCATATTCAGGCGGTCCCGGTTTTATATGCATATTGAGAATATAAAATAGCCTGTATAGTACAGATCGGTCTTAGCTGCGAAACTTCATAAGTTACTTTAACTTATGAGGATATATGGCTGTAATCTATTAGATTATGGATTAGGCTATGTAATACTCTATAGAAATGCTCCTAAGTTATTGTGTTTTAAAGACAAATTGGCTCAATTGAGCTTGACAGGAACCTGCACCCTTTCTAAGGTCCATTGTGAAGAAAAGTGGGTAAATGTGTCGTTTAGTGGAGAAACCTCAATCAAGGTTGCTCCAGCGCTGAGAGGGTATTGTATTTTGACTCTCTGCTGATGGCTCATGGCCCTTATTTTCCAGTTTATGGAGTGGGTTTAAAGGCATGTTCAGGGGCGTAAACAACGTGAATATTGATGCGAAAGGTCGCATCGCTATTCCTACGCGGTTCCGGGATCAACTCCTGAATCACTGTAACGGTGAGATGGTTGTCACCATCGACACCGAAGAGCGGTGCCTGCTTATCTATCCCCAGCCCGACTGGGATGACATTCAGCGCAAGGTAGAAGCCCTGCCTAGCTTTAATGTGGCTGCTCGTCGAGTGCAGCGTTTATTGATTGGTCACGCGACTGACATTCAAATGGATAGCAGCGGTCGAATACTGCTGACACCACCACTGCGGGAATATGCGCAGTTGGATAAGAAAGGCGTATTGCTCGGGCAGGGTAAAAAGCTTGAACTCTGGAGCGAGCCGTCGTGGGTGGAACGTCGAGATTCATGGCTGGAAGATCAATCCAGCCTGGAGCTACCCGACGAATTACAGTCTCTGTCCCTTTAGGTGCCTGCATCGTGACCGACCCCCACCAAACAGTCCTGCTCGAAGAGGCTGTTTCAGCCCTCATTATCAATCGCGGTGGCACCTATGTCGATTGTACCTACGGTCGAGGCGGGCACAGTCAGGCGATTGTGAACACACTTGGGCCTGATGGCAGGTTGCTGGTTGTGGACCGTGACAAAACAGCAATCGATCATGCGCAGGAGAAGTTCAAAGATGATCCTCGGGTAATGGTAGAGCACGGCGCATTTTCACAACTTGGAGAATTTACGCAAAAACATCAGCTCGAGGGCCTCGACGGCGTACTGATGGATCTTGGTGTCTCATCACCTCAGCTGGATGATGGAGAACGTGGGTTCTCTTTTCAGCATTCAGGTCCGCTGGATATGCGGATGAACCAGACTGAAGGAGAAACCGCAGAAGAATGGCTTAGCGTGGCCAGTGAAAAGCAGATCATGGATGTCCTAAAGCAATACGGTGAGGAAAGGTTTGCCAAGCGCATTGCACGAAAGATTATTGAAACGCGAGCCATATCTCCGATCAATACCACCGGTAAACTCGTTGAGATTTGCCAAACATCGATCCCTCGGAAAGAAAAACACAAGCATCCTGCCACCAGAACTTTCCAGGCGATTCGAATACAGGTCAATCACGAGTTGGATGAGTTAGAGGCCTGTCTGCGCGATGTGATTGAGTTACTTAATTCGGGTGGCCGGTTCGCGGTCATCAGTTTTCATTCTCTTGAAGACCGAATCGTAAAACGTTTCTTCAGGCGCATGGAAAAAGGTGATGACCTCCCCTCTCGCTTGCCAATACGGGATGCGGAGTTGAACAGGAGAGTAAAGGTTATAGGCAAGCCGGTTCGCGCATCCGAAGCCGAAGTTGAGCGAAATCGTCGAGCACGGAGCTCGATAATGCGCATCGCGGAGAAGCTGTGATGCCAGTGATTGTGCAACAACTTATGCGCTGGTTCTTCTCGCCAAGGCCGATGGCAGGTTCATTCTTGTGTGGCCTGTTGGTGGTGTCTTCGCTCGGTGTTGCATATTCGTCACACCAGACCCGCAATATGTATCGAGATTTACAACAGCTCGAGAAAGATCATGATGATCTCGAGCACGAATATGAAAAGCTCCTGCTCGAGCATAGTGCCTGGGCAGATTACACCAGGCTCAGCGAGCTGGCGCAGGACAAGCTGCAAATGACCGCGCCCAAAACCAGTGAAATGGTGGTGCTGCGATGATGCTAGCGCGTGTCCATCTTGTGGGAATCATCGTTATTTCTCTGTCAGCGGCCATGATGATGCGGCTTTGGTACCTACAGATTTTTGAAAAAGATTTTCTTCAGGATCAGGGCGATGCGCGGACTATTCGGATGGAGCGTATTAACGCACACCGGGGCATCATCCAGGATAGAACGGGCAAGCCCCTGGCGGTGAGTACCCCGGTTCTGTCCCTGTGGGCCAATCCCAGTGAGGTTCTACAGTCAAATGCCAGCCTTGAGCCTCTCACAACTTACCTGGGTGTTAAGGCTGGAGAGTTCGATAAACGGCTGAAAAGTGCCAAATCAAAAAACTTTGTTTATCTGAGGCGCCACCTCCCGCCGGCTGAGGCTCGCGGGATTCTCGAGCTGGAAATACCTGGAATCTATGCGGAGCGTGAATATCATCGTTTCTACCCCGCTGGCGAAGTTGCTGCACACCTTGTTGGGCTCACTAACGTAGATGATAAGGGGCAAGAAGGGCTTGAGCTTGCTTTTGATAAGTGGCTGGCCGGAACGGCAGGCAAAAAAAAGGTTCTAAAGAATCTGTACGGTGAAATTATTCGGGATATAAAGCCCGTTGCAGAAGCGCAGCCAGGAAAGACGCTGACACTTGGGATTGACCTGAGGCTTCAATATCTGGCCTATCGAGAGCTGAAGTCTGCGGTGAAGTCTTTTCAGGCAGAATCCGGATCGATAGTTGTTCTGGATGTTGAGTCCGGCCAGGTTCTCGCGATGGTGAATCAGCCTTCCTACAACCCCAACAATCGAGTCGATCTGGATTTGAGTGCGGTGAGAAATCGGGCTTTAACTGATGTGTTTGAGCCTGGGTCTACCGTTAAACCGTTTACGGTTGGCGTCGCGCTCCAATCTGGAAACTACAGCCCGCAGTCGACTATTGATACTGCGCCCGGTTTCGTTCGAATCGATAATTTTACCGTTCGTGATCCACGAAACCGGGGTGAGATAACCCTGGGTGAGATCATTATACATTCAAGCCAGGTTGGCATTTCCAAGCTGGCTTTGGACCTTAATGAGTATGAGGTCTGGGGGATGTTTGAAAAATTGGGTTTTGGTCGCGATGTCGGTACGGGTTTCCCTGGAGAGAGTGCGGGGTATCTGCCCAATCACCGAAGATGGAAAGACCTTGACAGGGCAACCTTTGCCTACGGCTATGGACTTACGGTCACGCCGTTACAACTGGCAGCCTCCTACTTGACTATCGCAAGTGGCGGGATCAAGAGGGATGTCAGTCTTATCGAAGTCATGGGGAGCAATGACCAGCGAATTTATTCCAGAGAAGTCGCAGACCAGCTAAAGCAGATGCTGGCGTCTGTGGTGACTGAGGGGACAGCAAAAAAAGCTGCGATAGAAGGCTATTCAGTGGCGGGTAAAACCGGAACGGTCAGGAAGATCGGGAAATCTGGTTACGAAGATACCCGACACCTTGCGTTTTTCGCAGGTATGGCGCCGGTTGATCATCCCCGGTTGGTTGGTGTGGTACTGATCAACGAGCCAAAGGGCGAGAAATTCGGTGGCGGAGCGATAGCTGCGCCGGTCTTTTCCAGAGTCATGCAGAATGCCCTTCGGATTCTGAACGTACCGCCTGTAGTCCAGGCTGAAGGAGGGGCTGCCTAGGTGATGCTGCGCGAGCTACTTCCAGACATGCCGGTCCCTGCCATCGCGATTCAAGGAATTTGCGAGGATAGCCGGCGGGTTAAAAGCGGTGACCTTTTTTTCGCGGTAGCAGGTGAGCGGACCGATGGCCGAGACCACATAGCAGCTGCTATTGGCAATGGTGCGGCTGCAGTGTTGGGCGAAGCACCTTTACCTGAAATGTCGAACCCGTTGGTACCGATGGTTGCTGTCGAGGGTCTGCGCAGCCGAATGAGCGAGATTGCCGACCGTTTCTACGGCCATCCAAGCGAAGCGCTGTCAGTTTTTGCGGTTACCGGAACCAACGGGAAAACCTCGTTCAGTCAGTTGTTGGCGCAGGCATTATCCAGTGCCAGTGTTAAATGCGGCATGATTGGCACAATGGGTTCTGGTGTACCTGGCGCTTTGATTGACGCCGGTCTTACGACGCCAGCCGCGATTGATATTCAGCGAAAGCTCCGGGAGTTTGTGGATTCCGACTGCGAAGCAGTTGTGCTTGAAGCGTCGTCACATGGCCTGGTACAAGGCAGGCTGGAAAATGTCAGGGTAGGGACTGCGGTGCTTACCAACATCACTCACGACCATCTTGATTATCACCGGACTTTTGAGTCGTACCGCAAGCAATGCAGTCATTAACCTGGACGATGAGTTCGCGTCCGACCTCGCGGCGGGACTGGGCGGCGGTGTTCGGGTGATCGGTTATAGCCTTGAAAAAGAAACGGATGTTTCGCTGATAGAAGCGGCAGCAACGGCCCGTGGGGTTGAAGTTTCTATTTCCGTACATAACGATATTGTTAAGGCGCAGCTTCCCTTGTTTGGGTTATTTAACGTTCAGAACGTTCTCGCGGTGATCGCCACGCTGGTTTCGATGGGATGGCGCACATCACAAATTGAAGCTTCTCTAAAGAAATTGTCCCCCGTTGCCGGGAGAATGGATGTGTTACGAAGGGCAGGGCAGCCCACTATTATTGTCGATTATGCGCATACGCCAGACGCACTGGAGAAAGCACTCTCTGCCGTGCGCGAACACTTTCCCGATCATCACATTAGCTGTGTTTTTGGGTGTGGTGGTGATCGCGATGGTTCAAAGCGACCGGTTATGGGCCAGGTCGCGTCCCGCCTTGCTGATCGGGTTGTGCTCACAAGCGATAACCCCCGTAGTGAAAAACCTGAATCTATCATTGGTGAGATTCAGGCCGGGATGGATGCCGTTGATCTGCATGTCAATGCAGATCGGGCTGAGGCAATTCGTGAAGCTATTCATCTGGCGTCGGGAAATGAAATAGTAGTGATCGCAGGGAAGGGTCACGAAGACTATCAGGAGCTAGCTTCAGGCAGGGTGCCCTTCAATGACTATGCGGTCATTGACGAAGTCATGAGCGCAGGTGCGGTGACAAATGACGAGGAAAAATAACGTGATCGTAGGCCTCGGAGAAACTGGTTTAAGTTATGCGCGATTCCTTGCCGCGCGCGGTGAAGATTTTGTGGTGGCAGACGACAATCCTTGTGAGGCTAATGTCGTGGCCGTTGATAGGATCAGTCCAGGCGCAATCATCGGCAATATTTCCGTTGACTGTTTGTTGCAAGCGGACGAAATATTTATCAGTCCGGGTGTTCCTCTTGGTCACGAAGCTGTGTCAATGGCTCGCGCCAGCGGGAAAATCCTGCACGGTGATATTCAGCTCTTTGGAGAACTGGCCGCCGCGCCCATTATTGGAATAACAGGTACGAACGGCAAATCAACCGTGAGCAGTTTCGTGTTCGAACTGATCCGCGACCAGGGGAAGAACGTATCGCTTGCAGGGAATATCGGTGCGCCCTGTCTTGATGTGCTTGCGGTTGACGTGGATTTCCACGTTCTGGAAATCTCCAGCTATCAGCTCGAACTGGCGACGGCAATGAAAACCGAAATTTCGGTTGTCTTGAACCTCGTGCCGGACCACATGGATCGATACGCGAACGAACAGGATTACTACCGGACTAAACTTGGCTTATATGACAACGCCAAGAGAGCGGTCACAAACCGCTCAATGTCAGATGATCTGGGCTCGGCCAATTCTGCTGCAACCTTTGGTTCGGATATGCTGCCAGGAGAGAACAACTTTGGGATTTCTGTTCAGGGTGAGCAGACGTGGTTGGTGCAGGGCTATACAAGTTTACTTTCAGGGGATGAACTGCAGATATCAGGCACACATAATTTTCAAAATATATTGGCGGGTTTGGCTATCGGCTGGCTCATCGGTTTGGATATGAGAGCGATGCTGGATACCGCGAGGCGGTTCAAGGGATTGCCGCATCGATCGGAGATTGTTGGCGAAGTTGACGGGGTTACCTATGTCAATGATTCGAAAGCGACCAATCCTGGTGCTTTGGTTGCAACCGTCAAGGGGCAGGCCCGGGGCAGGAACATTCACCTCATTGCGGGGGGTGATTCAAAAGGACTTGGTTTTGATGGGCTCTCCGCTGAGCTGGGGTCTTATCTAAAAGGTGTATATCTCATTGGTGCAAACTATGCAGCGTTGCAGAGTGAGTTTTCAGGGCAGGGCACGATAGCCTGTGACGTATTGGCTCAGGCGGTCTCTGCTGCAGCGGCTAGAGCAACCGATGGGGACATTGTATTGCTGTCGCCTGGATGTGCCAGCCATGACCAGTATCAGAACTATGTTGAACGAGGTGATTCCTTTAAGGATCTCGTCGGGAGACTTAAGTCATGAGTATGGTTAAGAAACTCTCCGTTTCTACGCCGCAGCTGACTGGTTTCCCGGTAGATCCCCTGGTTTTTGGGATTGCAGTATTCCTCATCCTTTATGGTCTTGTGATGATCGGGTCGGCGTCACTAGAGATTGGCGTCAAAACCTACGGTAATCCATTTTTTCTGTTAACCAGACATAGCATCTATCTTCTCGTGGGTGTTGCAGCTGCGTTGGTTGCAATCAGTGTCCCGATCCAGCGGTGGCAAAAATATGATGCCGCTTTGCTTGCCGTCTCGTTTCTTCTGCTGATGGTAGTTCTGGTTCCTGGTATAGGCAAAGAGGTCAATGGCGCAACCCGGTGGGTAGCGCTTGGGACATTCAGCCTCCAGGGGTCGGAGTTCGTAAAACTATTTGTCATGATTTACATGGCGGGTTACCTGGTAAGACGGAAGGAGGAAATTGAAACCTCTCTCAGTGGTTTTGCGAAGCCTCTTGTCGTGCTAACGCTGATTGTTTTTCTGCTGCTTGGGCAGCCGGACTTTGGCGCTGCTATTGTCATCATCAGCGCGGCTATTGGGATGATCTTCCTGGCGGGTGTCCCCTACCGCTTCTTTCTGCCTCTGGTTGCGCTTTGTGTTTCTTCTATAGCACTCATTGCGACACTAACGCCATACCGCCTGGCCAGGCTTCTGGCATTTGCGGACCCCTGGGAACACCAGTTTGATTCCGGCTATCAATTGACACAGGCGCTTATTGCGTTCGGTCGGGGTGAATGGGTTGGGCTAGGCTTGGGTAACAGCATTCAAAAGTTGTTCTTCCTTCCAGAGGCCCATACAGATTTTCTGTTCTCAATCGTTGCAGAAGAACTGGGTATCATTGGTGCCGGGCTGGTGATACTTCTTTTTGCCGGTTTGGTTTTACGAGGGCTTGCTATTGGGAATGCAGCGCGTCGTCAGGAACTTCAGTTTCATGCTTACCTTGCCTACGGGTTGTCTCTTATCATTGGAATTCAGGCAAGTGTAAATCTTGGCGTCAATCTCGGCATTCTGCCTACCAAGGGGCTGACTTTGCCCTTTATGAGTTATGGCGGAAACAGCCTAATTGTCAGTTGCATAATGGTCGCGCTGATTCTTCGAATTGACTATGAAACGCGTCAATTCCAGACCACCAACGTCAGGCGGGGTAAGCGAAATGGTTAGCCCGGCTTTGGCAATGACGGTGCCTGAAATGAGGCGCATCAAGTGCATACATTTCGTGGGTATTGGCGGCGCGGGTATGTGTGGCATCGCAGAAGTCCTGCTAAATCAGGGTTACCAGATTTCTGGCTCCGATATGAATGCGTCAACGGTGACCAGAAGGTTGGAAACACTCGGTGCAAAAGTGTCGATCGGGCATGACGCATCTCACATAGAGAATGCCGATGTCCTGGTTGTTTCCAGTGCTATTCGCCGGACTAACCCCGAGCTCGTTGCGGCTCATGATATTCGTATTCCGGTGGTTCGGCGAGCGGAAATGCTGGGCGAGCTCATGCGCTATCGTCATGGTATCGCAGTTGCCGGTACCCATGGGAAAACGACAACAACCAGCCTGATTGCCTCTATCTTTCGGCAGGCATCGCTTGACCCAACCTTCATTATTGGAGGTTTATTAAATAGTGCTGAAAGTAACGCCCGTCTGGGGGCCTCGCGCTACCTGATTGCGGAAGCAGACGAGAGTGATGCCTCATTTCTGCATTTGCAGCCCGTGGTTACAGTGCTAACGAATGTAGACAAGGATCACCTTGCGAACTACGACGGCAGTTTTGAAAAGCTGATAACCGCATTTGTTGAATTCATACACAACTTGCCGTTCTACGGTTTGCTGGTTGCCTGTATTGATGACCCGGTTGTGAAATCTATTCTCCCAAGGATAAACAGACCAATCCTGACTTACGGGTTTGATTCGGATGCAGATTTCCTGGCGTTTGACGAGCACCAGGAAGGTTTGACATCGAGTTTCACAGTCCGTCGGCGGCAGGGAGAAGATTTGAAAATTCGGCTCGCGATGCCCGGCAGATACAACGTACTGAATGCTCTGGCAGCTGTTGCCATTGCGTCGGATGAAGGTATTGCGGATCCGGATATTGTCGCGGGTCTTGAAGATTTCGAAGGAGTATCCCGAAGGTTTCAGGTTCATGGCAGGTTTTCCATGGCAGATGGAGATTTCATGCTGGTCGATGACTATGGCCATCATCCAACCGAGGTTAAAGCTGTTATCGAGGCCGTCAGAAAGGGCTGGCCAGATACCCGCCTGGTCATGGTGTACCAGCCACATCGGTATACCAGAACCCTGGAGCTGTTTGACCAATTCGTCGACGTATTGTCACAGGTCGATCAACTGGTGTTGCTCGAAACCTACGCCGCGGGTGAAGAGAGAATAGAAGGAGCGACCGGCGCAGATTTATATAAACAGCTGGGGCTTAAAACTGATGCCCAGGTCGTGTTTGTGGGTACCATTGATGAGGTGCCAGAAGCGCTGGAACAGCTCCTTGAGCCTGGCGACCTTCTAATGACCCAGGGCGCTGGTGAAACGGCAAAGCTCGCGCGAACGCTAACAGAGCGCTGGGAAGGCAGGAGGGTACTGTGATGATTCGACCCTCTACTGGATCTGTTTCCGCGATGTTACTTGTAGTGGGGGTGCTTGCTTTTGCAACTGTCTCCATTGACCGATCGAATGTTGAGCGAATGTCTATTGTGGGTAACTTTGATGAGCGCCAGTTGGAAAGTATTAAAGGAAGTTGAACAGCTCAAGCAGACCCTGAGTGAGCTGGACTGGGTCCACCACGCCAATGTCAGGAAAAACTGGCCACAAGCGATTGAAGTTGAAGTTTTCCCGGAGAGCGTCATTGCCTACTGGAACGACAACGGGTTCATTAATAGGGAAGGCAGAGTGTTATACACCGAAATGTTGGTAGGTGGAGATCTTCCTCATCTGTATGGCCCTGGGGGTTCTGAGCTGGATGTGATGGAACAGTTTCAGCAGTTGAGCCAGATGCTGAATAACCACGGACATGAGATAAAAGTACTAACAGTTACCGAAAGGGGGTCCTGGTCGCTAGAAACTGAAAGCGGTGTGCAGGTGCTGTTAGGCAAGGAAGATCTGAAAGCGCGCATGCGAAGATTTCTCACTGTCAGTGTCAGGCTGGCAGAACGAGGGGATGCCAGGTTCGTTGAAAGAATGGATGCACGATACATCAATGGTGTTGCGGTGCATTTTGAGAAAAACAATCAAATAAAACTCGCTGAATTTAATAAAAGTGTAGGGGAACGAAGCTTATGACTAGTCCAATAGGTAGTCGCATGATCGTCGGCCTGGACATTGGGACGTCCAAAGTGGTCGCCATTGTTGCGGAAATAGGGATTGATGGTGAAGTCGATATTGTTGGGATCGGCAGTCATTCGTCACGTGGATTGAAAAAGGGCGTTGTGGTGAATATTGAATCCACCGTTCAATCAATCCAACGAGCGGTTGAAGAAGCGGAACTAATGGCCGGCTGTCAGATACATTCGGTGTATGCCGGTATCGCCGGTAACCATATCCGCAGTCTGAATTCCCACGGCATAGTTGCCATCAGGGACAAGGAAGTATTCCAGCCAGATATTGATCGGGTGATTGACGCGGCGCAGGCAGTGGCGATCCCGGCTGATCAGAAGATACTTCACATCTTGCCCCAGGAATTCATCATCGATAATCAGGAGGGGGTCAAAGAACCGCTCGGAATGTCCGGTGTCAGGTTGGAAGCCAAGGTTCACCTGGTGACTTGCGCAGTGAATGCAGCGCAGAACATCGAAAAGTGCATTCGTCGGTGTGGATTACAAGTTGAGGACGTCATTCTTGAACAGCTTGCGTCTGGTTATGCGGTGCTTACCGAAGACGAAAAAGAGTTGGGTGTTTGCCTTGTGGATATAGGCGGAGGTACGACTGATATCGCTGTCTTTACCGAAGGTGCTATCAAGCATACTGCAGTAATTCCGATTGCTGGAGATCAGGTAACCAACGATATCGCAATGGCGCTCAGAACACCGACGCCGAATGCAGAAGAGATCAAAATAAGGTATGCGTGCGCGCTGGCAAGTCTTGCTGGCGAGAATGAAACCATAAAAGTGCCCAGCGCGGGTGACCGGCAGGATCGAGATCTTTCCAGACAGGCTTTGGCGGAAGTTGTTGAGCCAAGGTACGACGAGCTATTTACTCTGGTGCAAGCGGAACTGCGTCGGAGCGGTTTCGAAGACCTGATTCCAGCTGGGGTTGTATTGACGGGAGGCACTTCGAAGATTGAAGGCGCAGTGGAACTTGCCGAAGAAATCTTTCATATGCCGGTCAGTCTCGGTAAGCCTAAAAACGTGTCGGGCTTATCAGACATTGTCCGCAACCCAATATATTCGACTGCCGTTGGCTTGTTGCAGTACGGCGCGAAGCAACAACCCGAGAACATCGTGATGCCTGGTGCCGCAGGCATGGATGGAATGATGGGCCGGGTGAAGAGCTGGTTTATGGGGAACTACTAATGTACGCAACAACGATTACTAATGAAATTTTCACTAATACTAAACACTCGTTTACAAAAATGATTTTAGCCTGAGGAGGTTAACTATGTTTGAAATCGTCGATAGCGCACCAGAAAACGCCGTCATTAAAGTGATCGGTGTAGGGGGCGGTGGTGGTAATGCCGTTGAACATATGGTCAAGCAGGATGTCCAGGGAGTTGAGTTTATTTGCGCCAATACTGACGCACAGGCACTCAAAAATCTGGGTTCCAGAACGCTTCTTCAGCTGGGTTCCGGAATTACCCGGGGACTTGGTGCAGGTGCGGACCCTTCAGTGGGCAGGGATGCGGCGCTTGAGGACCGAGACCGTATTGCTGAAAGCCTAAATGGTTCCGATATGGTGTTCATCACCGCTGGTATGGGTGGTGGTACCGGTACCGGGGCTGCACCTATCGTTGCAGAGATTGCCAAGGAAATGGGAATTCTCACGGTTGCAGTGGTGACCAAACCCTTCATGTTCGAAGGAAAGAAGAGAATGAGAATTGCTGAAGAAGGCATCGTTGAGCTCTCCCAGCATGTCGACTCGCTGATTACCATTCCTAATGAAAAGTTGCTGACTATCCTCGGGGAAAAGACGCCATTGCTTGAGGCATTTGGGTCAGTGGACGACGTTTTATCGGGTGCTGTGCAGGGTATAGCGGATCTGATTATCAGGCCCGGTATGATCAATGTCGACTTTGCGGATGTTCGCACTGTGATGTCTGAAATGGGTATGGCCATGATGGGTAGTGGCAATGCCAGTGGTGAAGATCGTGCCAGAGAAGCAGCAGAATCTGCGATTCGTTCACCATTGCTCGAAGATGTAGATTTCACGGGAGCTCGGGGTGTGCTGGTGAACATTGCCGCCGGTACAGACATCTCTCTGGGTGAATTCTCTGAAGTTGGAGCGACCGTTGAAGAGTTTGCTTCTGAAAATGCCACGGTTGTCATCGGTACTGTTATTGATGAGTCGATGGGTGATGAGCTACGAGTGACCGTTGTCGCAACGGGATTGGGTGTCCAGGCGCAGATGGAAAGATCGCCAAAAATGAAAGACGAGGTCAAGAAAAAGGTGGCTGGTAATGGCGTGCCTGATTACTCGGATTTCGAGCGACCCACAGTGATTCGAAATGCTGCGGCTAATGGCACTGACGAGGTTGATCTGCAGACAGACAAGGACCTGGAGTATCTTGATATTCCTGCTTTCCTTAGACGTCAGGCAGACTAGCCGACTCTGACCACCCGCTCTATGTGAGTGAATGGTTACTAACTTCGATGCCGGTATTGCTCTTGGGTTTTTTTACCGGTTCTTGAAACTTAATGTCATTTTTGTAGTCTTAGACTCCAGTTAGCGGAATCTATGCCAGATTCGCGATTTGGCATAGAGGTTGGCACCGACATTTGGTAGTATTCGCGCCGCATTGGGGGACGAAAACAGATAATGATCAGGCAAAAAACGTTGAAGAACGTCATTCGTGCGACAGGAGTTGGTCTGCACACTGGCGAGAAGATATACCTGACGCTCAGGCCAGCTGCAGCTGATTCGGGCATCATATTCGTAAGGGTAGACGCTGACCCAGTGGTTGAGATTCCTGCGCTAACGGAGTTCGTTGGAAATACTACCCTTGCCACTACAATTACTCGAGATGGCCAGAATATCTCTACCATAGAGCATTTGATGTCGGCTTTTAGTGGCCTTGGTATTGATAACGCTTATGTTGAGGTTAGTGGGCCAGAAATGCCAATTATGGACGGTAGCGCCGCCACCTTTGTTTTCCTGATCCAGTCTGCAGGAATCGAAGATCAGAACGCACCCAAAAAGTTCATCCGAATCAAAAAAGAAGTTCGGGTTAACGATGAAGAAAGCGCACGATCCTACAACCAGTCAGCTACGATTCGTCCCTACGATGGGTTCAGGGTCAGCCACACAATTGTCTATGACAATGCAGTGATCAAGGAACAGCAGGCCACCGTCGACTTTTCAATGACATCATTTGTCAAGGAAGTTAGCCGGGCTCGAACATTTGGCCTGATGCAGGAATTTGAGCACCTGCGTGAACGTAACCTTGCCCAGGGCGGCAGTCTCGATAATGCCGTCGTGGTGGATGAGTACCGGATCCTGAACGACGATGGTCTGCGTCACGAAGATGAGTTCGTCAGGCACAAGATCCTGGACGCGATTGGTGATATGTACCTTCTGGGCTATAGCCTGATTGGTGAGTTCGTTGGTTACAAGTCTGGACACACGGAAAATCATGCGCTGCGTAGGAAATTGTTAAGGCAAGCAGATGCCTGGGAAATTATCACCTTTGACAAGGCGGAAGATGCGCCCATTTCTTATGGCGGTCTGGTTACTAGCGAATTCTAGTCACCCCGGGTCCTCTTCGAGAGCTTAATCAGGGCGTTTTTAAGGGCTTCATCCTCAATATACGCCGCGGTCTGCTGCAGTTGGGAGGCATTCTGGGGTGTCAGGTAGCGCTCGCTGTCTTCCGGCTTTTTAGCAGAAAAGATGGGTTGAACCTTAATTTTGAGGGAAGAAACCTCAAGACCACGCCGACGAAGTGCAGAAATGATATTACGTTGACGATACCGGATCTGGGTCGCCTGGGTACTTTTAGCGGTGAGCAGCGTTAAATCATTGTTTTTTAAGGAAGCTACGCTTGTTTCAACATCCAGCACGCCATCCACAATTTGCTGTATAGTTCGCAAGTCTTGAGATTGGGCATAGAGTGAATGCAGTATATGATTAGACCCCTTGAGAATCTGCTGTGTCGACCTGATAGATTTGGGCACACGGGACATGTAATGGCGCGTTTCGAAGAGTAAAGAAAACAGTATCTATGAAGTTCATCATCGTTGACAACAAAACCGGCAGACATCGATCCTTTAATGCGAATGCATTTATCTTTGGCGTCGCGTTAGCAGGTTTGATTTCAATTCCTGCTGCAGCGGGTTACTTCGCTTACCGATTTGGGGTTGGTGAGGCCGCGTTGACGGGTGAAATGGTTGCCAAGTGGCGTGAGGTTCTTGATGAGCAACGAGACGCGATAGATACGACAAGAGGTGATGCAGAGCATACGCTTGAGGCTTCTGCCCTTCGAATCGCTCAGCTTCAGGCAAGAATTGTTCGTCTTGACGCACTGGGTGAACGACTGACGGAAGTTGGTCGCCTGGATGAAGGTGAATTTGATTTCTCCCAGCCCCCGGCGATGGGTGGACCAGAGAATCCGGTGGGGCAGGCGGGCTACCAAGCACCTGCTTACATTGATTTACTGGATCGTCTGGCGCATGACATTGAAGACCGTGAGCAGCAACTCGGTGTTTTGGAAACCTTGTTAGCCAAGAGAAAAATGGATCGTGATGTATTCATTGCGGGGCGACCTGTAAAGAAAGGATGGATGTCATCGCGCTTTGGTCATAGAAGCGACCCGATTTCTGGAAACCGGGCATGGCACAATGGCGTTGATTTCGCTGGTAAGAACGGCGCTGATGTCATTTCAGTTGCCGCAGGTGTTGTTGTCTATGCTGATACTCGAAATGGCTACGGCAAGATGGTGGAAATCAACCATGGCGGTGGCTACTCGACTCGTTACGGCCATCATAAAGATCTAAAAGTAAAATCTGGAGATATCGTCCGCAAAGGCGAAGTCATTGGCCTGATGGGCAGTAGTGGTCGTTCGACCGGCCCTCATGTTCACTTTGAAGTATTCAAAAACGGTCGCGTAGTCGACCCCTCGACCTATATCCATCGCGCCAGTCGCTGATGCCAATCTCTTAGATTTTTCGTGGCGAGGGCCCTCGCCTAACTCCCTGATTATATAGAGAAAAAGTAAGATGGTATTGCAGGTACTAAGCAAAGTCTTTGGCAGCAAGAACGAACGCGAACTGAAACGAATGCGAAAAACGGTTCTGCGAGTCAATGTGCTGGAAGATGATATCGAGAAACTTTCTGCGGAAGCGTTAATCGGACAGAGAGAGAAACTGAAATCCCGGCTTGAGACAGGTGAGTCCCTCGAAGATATCCTGCCAGAGGCGTTCGCTACGGTCCGTGAAGCAGGTAAGCGCGCGCTCGGCTTAAGGTTGTTTGATGTCCAGATGATTGGCGGGATTACGCTTCACGAGGGTCGAATTGCAGAAATGCGAACTGGCGAGGGTAAGACTCTCGTCGCGACGCTGCCACTGTACCTGAATGCAATTACTGGTGACGGTGTGCATCTGGTGACGGTAAATGACTACCTGGCCAAATGGGGCGCCGAATGGATGGGGTCAATCTTTGCGACCCTGGGTATGACTGTCGGCGTGGTCTATGCCGGACAGACGGCAGACGAGAAGCAGCGTGCCTACCAGGCAGATGTAACCTACGGTACAAATAACGAATTTGGTTTTGATTACCTGCGCGACAATATGGCTTTCTCTGCTGAAGAAAGGGTCCAGCGCAGAATGAATTTTGCCATTGTGGATGAGGTCGACTCGATCCTTATCGATGAGGCGAGAACACCTCTAATCATTTCAGGCGGGGTTGAGAATACAGCAGATATCTACAAAGCCATCAACGGGATAGTTCCTGGTCTGGTCGAGCAGGTTAAAACACCTGAAGACATAGAAGAAGATAGAGAACCGCCCGGCGACTATTTCGTTGATGAAAAACAACGAGATGTTGAACTTACTGAGGAAGGTCACCAGAAAATTGAAAACCTTCTTGTTCGCAAGGGTTTACTCGCCGAGGGTGAGAGCCTTTATGGCACCGCTAACCTTAGTTTGTTTCACCACGTCAGTGCGTCCCTGAAAGCTTACAACCTTTATAAAAGAGATGTGGATTACATCGTCGCTGAAGGTGAGATTGTTATTGTCGATGAGCACACAGGTCGAACCATGCCCGGGCGCCGCTGGTCTGGCGGTATTCACCAGGCGATTGAAGCCAAGGAAAATGTCAACATTACTAACGAAAGCCAGACGCTTGCTTCTACTACCTTTCAGAACTATTTCCGTTTGTACAACAAATTGGCTGGCATGACTGGAACGGCCGATACCGAGGCATTTGAATTCAGGCAGATCTACGGTCTTGATGTGGTTGTTATTCCAACGAACCTGCCAATGGTTCGCCGCGACCTGAACGACCTTATATTTATGAGCCATGCTGAGAAGTTTGAGGCGATTGCTGATGAGATCGCCGACTGCCTGGCGAATAACGCGCCAGTTTTGGTGGGTACCGCTTCCATCGAAACATCAGAACTGCTTTCCGAGTTGCTTAACAAAAAGAAGGTCAAGCACAGCGTTCTAAATGCCAAGTTCCATGAGAAAGAAGCAGAAATTATTGCCCAGGCTGGCAGGCCGGGGACAGTCACTATCGCAACAAACATGGCAGGTCGAGGTACTGACATTATTCTCGGTGGGAGCTGGGAAGCAGAAGTAGCGCATCTTGAAGCCCCCACACCCGAGCAAGTTGAAAAAGTCAAAGTGGCCTGGCAGGAAAGCCATGACCAGGTCCTGAAGGCCGGGGGCTTGCACGTCATTGGTACGGAACGACATGAGAGCCGTCGAATAGATAACCAGCTACGGGGTCGTGCCGGGCGTCAGGGTGATCCGGGCTACTCCAGATTCTATCTGTCCTTGGAAGATGACCTGATGAGAATCTTTGCGTCTGATCGGGTTCGTGGGTTCATGCAGAACATGGGCATGGAAAATGGGGAAGCCATCGAACACAAGATGGTTACTAACGCGATTGAGAAGGCGCAGCGAAAAGTTGAGGGTCGTAACTTCGATATTCGTAAACAACTGCTGGAATATGATGATGTTGCGAATGACCAGCGCCAGATGATATACGGACAGCGTAACGAGCTGATCGAGTCAGAAGAAATCTCTCATATTGTCGATGCGCTCTGGGATGATGTCATTGATGAAGTCATTGATGGATACATCCCCCCTCAGAGCCTAGAGGAGCAATGGGACGTGCCGGGCCTGGAATCTGCCTGCCACACCGAGTTTAACGTGAAGCTGCCGGTTCAAAACTGGCTGGATGAAGATTCTTCGCTTTTTGAGGATACTTTGCGACAAAGAATCGTTGGTGAGATCCGTGCGGAATACGTCAAGAAGGAAGCACTGGTAGGTTCGCAGCTCCGGATGTTTGAGAAACGCATCATGCTCGATATCCTGGATGGCCTTTGGAAAGAACATCTTGCGGCGATGGATTATCTGCGGCAGGGAATTCATCTGCGAGCTTATGCACAGAAAAAGCCCAAAGATGAGTACAAGCGAGAAGCTTTCGACCTTTTTGATAATCTGCTCAGAAGTGTCAGGTTTGACGTGATTCGCTTTCTGTCCCGAGTTCAGTTTCAGACCGAAGAGGACGCGGAAGCGCTTGAACTCAGGCGCCGCGAAGAGGAATCAAGGGTGCAAAGAAATTACCGGAAGGATGGTAGCCCTGGGATGGATGGCGCAGCAGTGAAGGCACCCGCTGATGAACTAAACGAACCCTTTGTGAGACCTGATAGGAAAGTGGGCAGAAACGAACCTTGCCCCTGCGGCTCCGGTAAAAAATATAAAGCCTGTCACGGAAAGCTTGGCTAATTCGTGTCCGAGAATTCTACACCGCGGTGGCTATTTACCGATAACCAGTTGATTATTAAGCTAATATTATCTGTATGTCGCGCCAGGTTTTGCCTGGAATCAAAATTTCTGGACGGGAACTAGCTAATGGCTGTTGGCGATTATTCAACGGATTTCCACATTGTTCCGGGCGTTCGTCTGGGAGGAGTTCCTTGTGGCATCAAGGGTATAGATCAGCTTGATCTCGTTTTGTTTGAATTCGTGTCTGGCAGTGTCACTGCCGGCATTTTCACGCAAAGCCATTTTGCAGCGGCGCCGGTGCTGGTTGGCCGGGAGCATCTTGATCAGCGCGATAGTCGGTACTTCCTGATTAACAGCGGTAACGCGAATGCAGCCACCGGAGATGAGGGTAAGTCTGATGCGGTGACTTGTTGCAAAGCTCTGTCACAGCTAACTGGTGTTCGGCCTAATGAGGTCATTCCATTTTCTACAGGTGTTATTGGTGAAAAGCTGCAGGTTGCGAACATTACCGACGCATTGCCAGAGTTGATCCCAACGCTCGATGACACGAACTGGTTGCTCGCTGCTCAAGGCATTATGACGACCGATACCCGGCCCAAGATTGCAACTCGCCTTTTGGAGATAGAAGGCAAGGCCGTGACAATTACTGGTATCGCCAAGGGCTCTGGAATGATACAGCCCAATATGGCAACAATGCTGACCTATATAGCAACTGATGCGACGGTCTCAAAACCGGTTTTGCAGGAATTGTTAAAAACAGGAGCAGATCAGTCATTCAACCGTATTACTGTGGATAGCGATACATCGACCAACGACTCCTGCATGTTGACGGCCACCGGGGTTTCCGGTGTTGATTGTGATGCAGGAGCTGCAAGAGCGAGTTTTCAAGAGGCGCTTTTTTCAGTGATGCAGGAACTCGCCCACGGCATTATTCGTGACGGCGAAGGTGCAACTAAATTCGTGACGGTTCATGTATCGGGCGGTATGACCAGGCAAGACTGTCTTAGCATCGCCTACGCGATTGCCAATTCACCGCTCATGAAAACGGCACTGTTTGCCAGTGATGCCAACTGGGGCAGAATAGTCATGGCGATAGGCAAGGCTGACGCGACTGTCGACCATTCAAAGATTGACGTTTACCTGGGTGATGTCTGCCTCATGAAGTCAGGCGGTAAGGACAAGAATTATCGTGAAGAGATGGGCGCGGCAGTAATGGCGCATGCAGAGATCACCATAAGCGTTGAGCTGAATATCGGAAATGAAACAGAAACGGTCTGGACCAGTGATTTGTCACATGAGTATGTGACGATTAATGCAGAATACCGGACATGAGTACAGAACCTAAATCGCCTCTATG
>LWDU01033351.1_pt1 | contig 96886 bp, 72 predicted proteins | sample 727161 | NCBI WGS metagenome assembly LWDU01 (sample SAMN04566230, study PRJNA314399) | hydrothermal vent metagenome | isolation source: deep sea hydrothermal plume seawater | place: Mexico: Gulf of California, Guaymas Basin | collected 2004-07-11 | reverse complement strand
CGGCCTTGTACGTCGGCAACGTGAATAGAAAATTGGGAATTACTATAAGATCGCTGTGTACGGAGCATTCCATAGGCAATATCTTCCACGCTACGTAATATTATACGATCGACCCCCGTACGACCCCATGAGACAGCGATATCATTTAGCCAAACGGTCCCTAGTGAAATGATAAAGGCGAGTAGGATTCCAGGCCAAACGACCGTCATGGGCGAGTTGCCATTGGCCTTGATAGCGAGGACTTCGTTAAGGCCTGCCATCCGGCCATAAACGACGCAAGTGGCAAGCAGAAGTGTACCTGGAATGGCAAACCGCAGAACATCGGGGAGGAGGTAGGGAGTTAGTCTCAGAACCAGTAATGGCCCCAACCCTTCTTGAATGGCGCGTTGAGCCAGAAATACTAAAAGCAATAGCATGGTTACAACCGTCAAGACAACGGTGAATGTCTTCAGCAGTTCGAAGACCACATATCGGGTTATGATTCGCATACTAAGAAGGGATCCGCAGCGGATTGTAAAAATGACAATCAGATGGGAAATGTACCATTATTGGGGGATTTTAGACAATAACGATTAGAGCAGCCGGTGCCGACCGCGGCGTTATTTAGAGCGGAATTCGTCCATGATGTAACAAATTCCCTTGGCTAATGTCTGGAATGCTGGCAAATATTGTTTTTGCTGGAAATATTCCGTGCCTTCAACTAGATGTTCGTCAAAAGGACCCCAGCGATAATCCTTGTTGGATGTTTGTGAGATTTCGCGTATTTGCTTTGCCGTGGATAACAGCTTCTCTAAAATTGACTTATCGGGAAAACAACTATCTCTCGTGTAAGGCCCTTTTCCTAAGGGACCTTCAGTCGCCGTTGGCTCTGCGGGAGAATTTGGTTGCTTAGATTTAATTAAGCCTGCCAGCCCTGCGATGGCACCAATCCCCACAGCACTGAGTCCGATGGCTAGATGTGCTGTCAGGCTCAAAAATAAGCCAGCTAGGGCAAATGCTATGGCCGTAATCCAAAAAGCGGGATGTGCAGTGGTGCGTTTGATTTTCCGCTTTTGCGATTCAAATGGTGTAACGTTTTGACTGTCCGTGCAAACACGATTACCAATTACTTGGACGATGATGATGGTGATGTTATCAGGGCCACCGCGGAGGTTTGCTAAGTCAACGAGAAATTGAGAGGCTTCTAATGGGGGTAATGTTGCCATCGCTGCACCAATTTCAGCATCACCGACTTCTCCATTGAGCCCATCGCTGCAAAGTAAGAAGGTGTCACCGAGTTGGACTGGAAAGGGACCCTCGCAATCGACTTGGACCTCGGGGTTGGGACCGAGTGAACGTGTAATTACGTTAGAGGGAATGTCATCGCTGTTGTGGCCTTGAGCGCGCATTTCCCAGACTAGGCTGTGATCAAAAGTAAGTTGCTCAACGATGCTGTCACGGCGGCGATAAACCCGACTATCTCCTACATGACCAATGACGGCACCCTGGGGCAATAATAACAACGAACTACAGGTAGTCCCCATGTTGTGGAATTCAGGATTGACTTGGCCCTTGCGGTGAATTTCATGATTGGCTTCTTCGATCGCACGCCGTAACGCGATTGGCGGTGTTGCGTCTTGAAAGATTAGATAGTGATGGGGGATATGAGTGACCGCATCGCTGCTTGCCAATTCACCTGCCGCGTGAGCACCCATGCCATCACAAACAACAAACAAGTGCCCCCGCGCACTGAATCCAGCATCATTGTCTTGAATGACAACAACAGAGCTATCTTGATTTGTCGCGCGACGCATACCCTTGTCGGTAATCTCAATGACTGTCAGGCAATCAGTCCAAGGGTGGTGATGTTCAACCATACGTTTTATGAGGAGTTAGACTAGTGCTTTGTTTCTACGAGGTGTAATGTACATTCTACACTTATATATTCGGCAAAATGACCTATGTTTCATGCCTCTTAGTGCCAATTATCTGATGTCATGGATTGCTAATGACATCTGGGACTACTTTACCGTAAACTTTTACCGCAGAGTTTATGGAGATTGGTGCCTAAAAAGGAGTGTTCCTAGTGAAAAAGGTGTATATATGTGCCATCGCGACATTTTGTGTCGTCATCGTACCTCACTTTTGCGAAGCCGCAGTCCGGCGTCGACTGACTATTCGCAGTAATCCCCCTGGTGCGCTAGTATTTATCGATGATCAGGAAATTGGGGTTACGCCTGTTTCGACGTCGTTTATTTATTATGGCACTAGGAAGATCCAACTTATTAAAGATGGTTATGAGACAGTAACGGTATTACGCACATTTAAGCCCCCGTGGTACCAATGGGCCGGTATCGATTTCATTACTGAAAACCTAGTGCGATCCGAGTTTCGCGACGAACGGTTAATCGAATTTAAATTAACGCCACTACGCATCAAAACCAATAAAGAACTTGTTGAACGTGGAATTCAGCTACGTCAACGTGTTCGCCAGGGCATTGTAACGACAGTACCAATGCAACCTAGGAATTTGAGAACGTTGTATCCTCAGCCCCGCGCTACAACACCGGTCAACAGGGACCCGCGTCGTAGGTAATTGGTCGTCCTTGGATTGCAGCGTTAATATCGGGTGACTACCAGAGAGGTGATTTAACGCCTGTGCCGCTCGGCCGTCGATTTAGTGCACCGCTGACTCCAAGTTGTCGCGGGTCGGTTGCGATTTTATCGGTAAAGATTCTTAAGTCGTTCATTATTGGCCGTAGTCGTTTGGTGGCATCTTCGACGTTCATCGAGGTGCGGCGAATTTGGTCGTACAATTCATCATCATGGATGAGTTTGTGTAAGCTGCCGCGTGAACTGTTTAAAGTGGTTACCATTTGATCCATTTTTGTTACGAGACTATCAAAATCTTCGACTGAGGACGTGATAGATTCTACGAGTTGTTCGCCTCGCTCACCCAATGGCTGTGTGAATCTTTGCAAGTGTTCTAAATTCACCTGAGCCTGCTCACCAACTGATTCGAATTGTTTCATCGTGACCTGCACACTATCCATTGTATCACTCGCTTGTTGCAAGATAACAGGGAACTGTTGGACCGCTTGTTTGAGTTTGGCAGTCACTTGAGGATCGCCAACGATGGCATCTATGGATGTCATTGCGGTTGAAAATCGGGTCATCGCTTCCTCTGTTTTGCGAACTGCTTTCTTAAGGTCACTCTCATTATCAGAAAATGAGCTATTGAGGCTCTTCATAAGAGCAGTGAATTCATTGGCCGCTTGATCAATGCCGCCGCCGGCACGTTGTATGGAGGCGAAGGTCTCGGTCATGTTCTGTTGCATGGCTAATAACGCGGACAACGGGTCAACCACAACTGTGCCCATACTGAGGTCAGATCCAGGCGGGACCACTGCTTGGCTATGCTGGGTTTCTTGTTCGTCCAGCAACCCATCCTTGTTGGCGTCAAAGTAGCCTAGTCGTTCGCTTGGCGTAGCGGCAGAAAATTCTAAAATTGCTTCACCGGTCAATAACGATCCCATTTTGATGCGGCAAATATCGTGATAGCGTAATGTGACGCCTTTATTGATTGCGAGCGTCAGGATGACGCCGGTGTCTTGTAGGTTGATTTCAAGTACCCGCCCGATTTGGACGCCGTTTTTTTGTACCGTTGTGTTTTCGTGTACACCGGGCGTGGACGAAAATTCGATCCGCATTTCATGGTAAGCAGTTCCGAACGAAGGCATCGCGCCAAATATGAACACAAGCGCCGACGTGACGATGATACCGAGCATCATCACGAGTCCCACCATCAGTTTATTTCGTTTGTCATTCATTGGTTATATAAATCCCTTATCCATCACTTAGTTCGATAACCCGTTGGCCAGCTTCACCGTGGATAAATTGTGCAATTCGTTGATCGGCGTGGCGATCTAAAGCACTAGGCGGTCCATCAAAAATAATTTGAGCATCGTCTTCCGTTAAGCGATCAACTGGGTGCAGCATAATGACTCGATCCGCAACCTTACGCGCTGTTTTCATGTCGTGCGTTACGATGATGCTAGTGACGGTGTGCTGAAGTCGCGATCTCATGATGAGTTCATTGATGACATCACTTGCGATCGGGTCCAATCCAGTGGTGGGCTCGTCATAGAGCATAAGGTCGGGCTTGAGGATGTTTGCTCGAGCGATAGCCACACGTTTTCGCATCCCACCAGAGATTTCCATTGGGTAACGCTGGCAAACGTTGTCAGTTAAACCAACTTCTCGTAAGCTTTCAGTAATAAGTGACATGATATCCTCATCACTTAATCCTGTGTCTGAATTGATTTGCGAGTTGGACTGACGGATTGGAAAACCGATATTTTCCGCGACCGTTAGACTATCAAACAACGCTGCACCTTGAAAAACGAAACCCGTGCGGGTTCGTAGGTGCGCTAATTCAGCGCTAGTTGTTTGACATAAATCCACTCCGTCAAAATGGACCGTGCCCGCTTGGCCTTGAATCAAACCAATCAGTGACTTTAATAACACAGTTTTACCACAGCCACTCTCACCAATGATTGCCAATGTCTCACCGCAACGGACCTTGAGGGTTACGTTTTGTAGCACTACATGTTTGTCGAAACTAACGCATAGTTGGCGGACTTCTACGAGGGGACTGACAAACGGGCTGTCACTCTGTTGACGAGGCGATGATTGCAGAGGTGGTTGTGAACTCATAGCAACGCGTTTCCTCCAGATTGCAAAGGTAAGAAAAGCCGGTCGAGTCCCATTCCGAGAAGTAGGTCGACTCCTAGGATTAATACAAAGCTAACGACAAAGGCGGCGGTCGCAGCGCGTCCTACCCCTTTTGCACCTACTTGGCAATGAAATCCGTGGTAGCAGCTGACAATAGCAATCGTACATCCAAAGAACAGACTTTTAATGAGCCCAGTGAGTAGATCCCAGCCACCGACGAAATCTCGTGAATGTTGAAAATACAGGTGAGGATCAATATCGAGAGCCAAATAGCTATAGGCGAACCCACCAAAGATTCCCATAAAATCTGCCATTATCGTAAGCGTTGGGATGAGCAACAGGGCAGCGGCTACGCGGGGCACGACTAAATGATGGATGGGATTGATCCCCATGCTCTCCAAGGCATCGATTTGTTCGGTGACGCGCATGGTCCCCAATTCTGCAGCCATAGCACTGCCTACGCGTCCAGCTAACATCGTTGCGGCCAATACGGGCCCAAGTTCTCGCACGAGCGTCATGTTAATGACAGCACCCATGTGATTTGCCAATCCGATTTGGCTGAACTGAAAATGGCTTTGAACAGCAAGCACCATTCCGATAAAGAGCCCAGTTAGTGCGATGACGGGTAGGCTCAGTACTCCGATTTGAAAACAGGCGTTGACGAGTGTACCGGGTCGCATTTTGTGTTGGCAAAACCACTTCAGGATCTGCCCTGTAAATAGTGTCAGGTCACCGAGTTGGAAGATAAAGTTGGTACAGGCATCGGTGACTTTGCGCAGCAAGCCCTGGGAACGCAAGGCGTCAGGTGGTGTCGCTGGGTTTAACGTCGTCTCGACCGAATTCATGAGCAGCCTAAAAGCGGGCGCATCAAAATTAGCGCACAACCGTACCTGCTTCAACTCTTCGGCTTGTTAACATAGAGAACTTAAGGGATTCTTAACGAAAATACCGGTATTAACGATTCCTGCCGCTAGACTGCTTTGGCGGATGGAAAGCCCTTCCAATTCGTGCCCTTACTCGGGCGTAGATTTAGGTTTTGCTTTGGGTTTAGCTTTAGACTTTGCTTTGGCCTTTGGCTTGGCTTTCGTTTTGCGTTTAGTTTTTGTTGCTACGGCTTCTGTTCCGCCGTCGTCATCATCATCGCTGACAACAACCTTCTCGCAAAACTCACCTTGGAAATCAAGACGGGTGATTCGTTCGTGGTCGTCATCCCAAACAGCGTCGACCACAATTTTATTCTTGCCTTCGAATTCGCCTTTGAGTAATTCCTCTGAAAGAGGATCTTCGACACGGCTTTCAATGGCACGTCGCAACGGCCGCGCGCCGTAATCTGTGTTCGAGCCGGCATTGACGAGATACTCTTTTGCGTCGTCGGTTAATTCCAACGCAATATTCATATCCGCAAGTCGTTCTCGGACTTTTGCCAATTCCAAATCAATGACTTGTTTTAGATCATTAATATCCAAGTGTCGGAAGATGATCGTATCGTCGAGGCGATTGAGGAATTCAGGACGAAAGACTCGTTCGATTTGCTCGAGCACTCGAACTTTCATCGACTCATACGACGCATCATTATCGGGTGCTTGAAAACCAAAGGACGCTTCATTTTTAATTGCATCCGCTCCGGCATTGGTAGTCATAATCAGGATTGTGTTACGGAAGTTTACGTTGCGACCAAAACTATCGGTCAACCGTCCTTCTTCCATGACTTGCAGTAGCATATTAAACACATCGGGATGTGCCTTTTCAATTTCATCAAGCAGTATAACGGCATACGGTCGACGTCGAATTTTCTCGGTCAATTGCCCGCCTTCTTCGAATCCGACATATCCTGGAGGGGCACCGATGAGTCGGCTGATGTTATGTTTTTCCATATACTCACTCATATCAATATGAATGAGTGCTTCGGCGTCACCGAACATGTATTCAGCGAGTGCTTTAGCGAGCAAAGTTTTCCCGACACCCGTGGGTCCGGCAAACAGGAAACAGCCAGTGGGTCGTTTCGGGTCTTTCAGACCACTGCGACTTCGGCGAACCGCTTTTGAAATCGCTGTGACTGCTGAGGCTTGGCTAATCACCGTCCTGTGCAATTCACTTTCCATCGCCATTAGACGCTTGCCTTCTTCCGTCGACAGGCGAGTAAGTGGAACGCCAGTCATTTTCGAGACAACTTCAGCGATGACGTCTGCATCAACAACTCCGCCTGCTTCAGCAGATTTCTCACGCCATTCTTGGGTGATGTTTTCTTTTTTCTTACGTAGTTTGTCAGCGCTGTCACGCAACGCAGCAGCCTTTTCAAAATCCTGATTTGCAACCGCTTCTTCTTTTTCACCGTTAAGGGCTTCGATTTCAGTATCAAGCTCTTTTAGATTTGGCGGGCGGGTCATTGTCTTCAACCGAATACGTGCTCCGGCTTCATCAATTACATCAATGGCTTTATCTGGCAAACAGCGAGCGGGGATGTAACGTTCAGAGAATTCGACCGCAGTTTCTAACGCTTCATCGGTGAACTCTACGCGATGATGTTCCTCGTACCGCTGTCGTAGCCCTTTGAGGATTTCAACAGTTTCTTCCTTGTTGGTTGGGTTCACAATGATTTCTTGGAACCGTCGAGCGAGCGCGTTGTCTTTCTCAATATATTTACGGTATTCGTCTAACGTTGTAGCACCGATGCATTGGATTTCGCCTCGAGCTAATGCTGGCTTGAGAACGTTCGCTGCGTCGATTGCGCCTTCTGCGCCACCAGCACCAACGAGTGTATGGAGTTCGTCGATAAATAGAATGGTGTTCTTTGCTCGGCGTACTTCATTCATAACCGCTTTGATACGTTCTTCAAATTGCCCTCGATATTTTGTGCCGGCTACCATCATCGCAAGGTCTAATACGACGATTCGTTTGTCTGCTAACAGGTCTGGGACTTCGCCATCGATCACCCGCTGGGCGAATCCCTCAATGATGGCTGTTTTTCCCACGCCCGCCTCGCCAAGCAACACAGGATTGTTCTTGGTACGACGGCAAAGTACCTGGATGGATCGTTCAATCTCTTGGTCACGTCCAATGACGGGATCAAGTTTTCCTTGCTTGGCAAGTTCCGTCAGGTCACGCCCAAAGCTATCCAAAGCGGGCGTCTTTGATTTGCTACTTTTGCCGCTTGATTCCGATGAACCTGAATCGTGGCGAGAGCGTTCGTCTTGTTCGCCGTTTTCGAGCCCATGCCCGAGTAGATTGAGTACTTCTTCACGGACGTCCTCAAGCTTCATGCCGAGGTTCATTAATACTTGGGCAGCCACGCCTTCTTGTTCGCGAAGCAGGCCAAGCAGGATATGTTCTGTACCGACATAATTATGGTTTAAGCTGCGAGCTTCTTCCATGGAATACTCGAGCACTTTTTTGGCGCGTGGTGTTTGAGGGAGTTTCCCCATGGTCACCATTTCGGGGCCACTTTGCACTAGTTTTTCAACTTCAAGGCGGATCTTGCGCAGATCGACGTCTAAGTTTTTCAATACATTGGCGGCAACACCACTGCCTTCTTTAACTAGACCTAACAGCACATGTTCCGTGCCGATGTATTCGTGATTAAATCGTTGCGCCTCTTGATTGGCAAGCTGCATCACCTTGCGTGCTCGATCTGTAAATCGTTCGTACATGATGACTCCCTCCTTGTTGTGTTTTTTGATTCGCTAAAGTAACACTCGTTATGCCGTTTAAAGCGAAACCGCATGTCAAGTATGGTCCAAAAATCCCGGAAATTGAATCAAGGCCTTTTCAAATTGTAGTTCCTAGTTAACAACATACCCGAAAAAATACATTTCGGGGATACCACCAAATGGAATCTTAAGTAGACACCGAGTTGGTTTTTTAAATTGTTTTTTAATTAAGATGATTACGGTGAATACACGCTTTATGCCGCCACGGATGAAAAATCACTTTTGTTTTGCGACGTTAACTTCAATTCCAACAATTCTAATTCTCGTTTAATTTCAAAATCCCATTGTTTTACGTTGTCCCACTTTTGAATCTCCGTGATCTGAATAAGCGCTTTTTCGATACGATTTGTGTGTCGCAATAAAGTAATTAGTAGTAATCGCGCTTCAATATCATGAGGTGACTCCGTCAGAATTTGATTGATGATCGATTCAGACTCAAACCAGTTGCCTTTAAAGTATTGATTTCGCGCGTCGAGAAATAGCTTGTCGGAAATATCAGGTGATGCAACGGCCTCGTGTTCGTCTGACGGGTCCAATAATGGTGGAACATCAGACATGGTTTCCGATGCTGTGTGGTCTGTATAGTCGCGATTGAACTGGCGACGTATTTGCAGTTGGGTTGCATGTTTACGAATGATTCGAAAACCGTCGATGGCACCGATGCTCCAACACAGCCCTACACAGCTCCAGATAATATCCAAACTAAGGCTCGGCACTGTTTCGATCCACATAAATTGGCAGGTGAGAGCTAAGTTAAAGAGCACTCCGAACCCGGCGGCCATTGCCAGTCCCGTCCATTGGCCGCGCAGCCATAATCGTGACAGGCCCGGCCAGGCAGCTGTAATCCAGGGATTAAGAATGATAGGTGTCATGTCAGTATTGGAAATCATTGGTTAAGACAGAATCGTTAATAGGGATTCTACCGACTCCGTTCTTCTTGCGGCAAGGTTACTTAACATCGATTTCTTCCTGTTGTGGTTATTTGCACATTCATATCGGTTTTTGATAAATGAACCGACTGGTTTTTTGGGGTGTTGAATTGGGGGATATCAATGGTGTCACTTTCTGTCCTGCCATTTTGACAGGGTAGCGTCACTGTTAATCTAGGTTTGCAGTAAAACGGCGGCGAAATGCTAGCCCCCACTAGTAATAATGCAAATGCCGTTCCAAACTAAAAGAAGTGAAGAATAAACCTCCTGTTTTTCAACGTAGTGGTTTGATGGACAACAACGAAGCTATCGGTGTATTGCGAATTATCGATGCGAACGCAAATCGAGCTGTGGAGGCATTGCGCACTATAGAAGAGTATGTACGTTTTGTTGTGAATGATGCTCACCTGTCCCAAGCAACCAAGTCATTACGTCACCGTTTGGCGACCATTACGCAATTGGTACCATTGAGCGATCTCGCGGTGGCACGTGAAAGTCAGAATGATGTGGGACGCAACTTGACGACAACTGAAGAAACGGATCGTGACAACGTTTTGGCCGTCGTCACAGCAGCTTTTGGCCGGCTAAAGCAGGCATTGCGTTGTTTAGAGGAATATAGCAAGACGATGTTTTCGGATGCGGCGGAATTGTTCGAGCAACTGCGATATGACGTTTATCAACTTGAAAAGATGATCATCAACGCATCCTCAACGGACGAGCGACTTGTTCGGGCCAAGGTGTATGCAATTGTTGATGGACGAGGCAGTAATGATGAATTCAGTCGCCGCATTAACGAGTTGTGCGCAGCGGGTGTTGACGTTATTCAATTACGCGATAAGAACCTCAATGACAAAATACTGCTCGAGCGAGCACTGCTGCTACGTAAATTAATTGATACAGCAGTGTCCACTCCTTTGATGATCATGAATGATCGACCGGACTTAGCGGTACTGAGCCGCGCCGACGGAGTGCATGCCGGGCAAGCGGAACTATCGGTAGAACAGATGCGGAGGATTGTTGGTGTGGATTCGCTGATCGGCGTTTCGACTCATTCGATAGATCAGGTAAAACAGGCAGTCATTGATGGCGCTAATTACATTGGCTGTGGCCCAGTGTTTGCGTCTGAGACGAAAGAGTTCGATAAGTGTCTAGGGGTTGAGTTTTTACGACAAGTTGTTGACGAGACCACGGTACCAGCGTTCGCAATCGGCGGCATTGCGTTGGATAATATCGGCGAAATATTTGGCGCCGGTTTTACCCGAGTCGCTGTGAGTGCTTGTCTGACTAACACGGGCGATGTAACTGCGATGGTCGCCGAATTAAAAGTCGCCCTAGAACCCGATGAAATAGACGTGGGCTAAGCTGATGCAATACGAAGTTGAACAAAAATATGCGGTTTCAGATCGAGCGACTCTCGAATTGCACTTGGACAATTTGGGCATCGTTTGGGGCGCGACGGTTCAACAGCGTGACGCGTATTATAATCATCCAGCTCGCGATTTTGCTCAGACCGATGAAGCAATTAGAATCCGAACTTCTGCTGGCAAACACTGTATTACGTATAAAGGTCCGCGGATTGATAAGACGACTAAAACGAGACAGGAAATAGAAATCCCACTTGGTCTGCATGTAACTTCCGCTGGGGCAGAACAGCTACTCGTTGCCCTCGGTTTTACGTACGTGGCGGTTGTCGAAAAAACACGCCGTGCGGGAACTTTGACCTGGCAGGATCAGCCATTGACGATAGCTATTGATGAGGTCGTTGGTTTAGGGACGTATATCGAAATTGAGTTGATGGCGTCTGAGGAAACGTTGTCGGCGTCCCAAGATGTCGTACAGCAGGCCGCTCGCAAACTGCAATTGCAAGGTAGCATCCGAGTGGGTTATTTGGATCTATTGTTAAGGGATTTGCATCCGCAATAACACTGGTCACTCCGGCCAAAACTTAGACGGACCATTAAACAAAAAGCCACGAATCCCGTTTGGAATTCGTGGCTTTTGTATTGGATTAAGAAAAGCTAGTAGCCGTTATTTACGACGACGGGTTTTCTTTTTAGGAGCAGCCTTCTTCTTCGCTACTTTCTTCCTAACAACTTTCTTCCTAACAACTTTCTTCTTCGCAGCCTTCTTAGGAGCAGCCTTCTTCTTCGCTACTTTTTTCTTCGCTACTTTACGACGGACGACTTTCTTCTTTACCGTTTTCTTTTTCCCAGCTGCTTTTTTAGCTACCTTCTTTTTCGCAACTTTTCTCTTTACTACTTTCTTGCGAACAATTTTCTTTTTTGGTGCTGCTTTCTTACGTTTTGCAGTTGCTTTTTTTTTAGCCACGATCATTTCCCTCTAAAAACATGAAATCAGATCCGAGAATCGAGTCGTAGTTCAACTACGAAAAACTCAACACCGAACTGTAAGTAATCTTCTGTAAGTAATCTTCTGTAAGTAATCTTCTGTATTTAATCTTCTGTATTTAACATCGGAATTAATGCAATATGATTTGAATGTTTATTTGCTACAATGGAAAATTCTGTGACAAAGGTTTTGACGTATTATCGTTGAATTTCAATTAGCCCAACACGGGGAGTTGCACTTGCGGCGGTTGGTCGGCAGCGGCCGTTGCCATATTGTTAACCAAATTGCAGATGATCGTTTCGATGTATTGTGCAGAGCCGTCGTCGTCGAGATTGTTTTGTGTTGTTCCAGCATCTCCGTTTTCGCGGATTGACGGTACGATGGGGATTTCACCGAGGAACGGCACATTTAATTCTGCCGCCCGAGATTTCGCCCCGCCCCGACCAAAGATGTCGTAGTGTTTGTCGCAATCTGGACAAACGAAACCGCTCATATTCTCGACCATTCCCAATACTGGAATGTTAACCTTGCGGAACATAGAAATCGCTTTGACGGCATCAAGCAGCGCTACTTTTTGCGGCGTGCAAACAATAACACAACCGCTGAGAGGAATCAGTTGGGACAACGTTAACGCAATATCTCCAGTGCCTGGTGGCATATCGATAATCAGATAATCTAAATCGCCCCAGGCTGTATCACGCAGGAACTGCGTGATCGCTCCGTGTAGCATCGGTCCGCGCCAAACGACCGCCTCATCTTCAGGAATCATAAAACCCATGGATATCACGGGTATACCGTTGCAATCAATTGGATTTATTTTCTGACTTTCGTCGACAGTTGGACGACCAGAGAGTCCCAGCAATTGAGGAATGCTTGGGCCATAGACATCGGCATCCATGATTCCGACTTTACTGCCAGCTCGTTGTAGTCCTAGGGCGAGACTGGCTGCAACCGTGCTCTTGCCAACGCCCCCTTTACCGGACCCGACAGGGATAATGGTTTTTACAGTTAAACCAATTTCACCAACTCCAATTGCCGGTCGCTCGTGAATGACGCTATTGATAGTTAGGTCTGTGAGCTCTGGAAATTGATTGCGAATGCCGGATTCAAAATCTGCACGATAGGTTGTGGCAATCGGGGCGCTGTGAGTGGTTAATCCTAGCGTTAGTTGTAGGTGACCGTCGTTGAGCGAAATGTCGCTGATCTGTTCCATAGTCATCAATCCACGACCTGTTTCGGGATCTTTGAGTTCTGAGAGATGTTTTTCAATAGTTTCGATTGTCAATTTGTCAGTCATATTACCTAACCGGAAAAAATTGTTTTGTCGCGGGTATTATCACCCAGAAGATCAAAGTACGACAGGGTGGTAGTCACTTCTTTGTTCTTTCATCAAATTGGCGTACATTGGTATTGGCATCGTTGGCACTGAATTGCTGCGAATAAATATTGGAAAATGGTATGCACAATTATGACCAAATTGATAGAACGATTTTTATTGCTGTGGCTAATTCAGCTTTCGCTAGCAGCATTCTATTGGCCACACACTGGGCTCAATTTCGATCCCTTTAATCACCGATGGCTGCTCCCGTACTTGATCATTGCCACGATGTTTTCTGTAGGCTGGATGTTGCCGGTTAAGGAAGTGAAACAAGTTCTGACTAAATGGCCAGTCGTACTTGGTGGCACCGCTGTCCAGTTTATCTCGATGCCGTTGTTGGCTTGTTTAATTGGGCAGCTATTAGGGTTTGAGGGTGAACAACTCGTCGGGATATTTCTTGTAGGATGTGTCCCTGGCGCAATGGCCTCGAACGTTTTGACAATTGTTAGTAAAGGCAATGTTAGTTACAGCGTTAGCCTGACCACGTTAGCGACGTTATTGTCGCCACTGGCAGTGCCGGTGTTGTTACGTCTGCAAGCGAGCTTTGCCGACCCTGTCGCCGCTCAGTTGCTGACGGAGAACGCCCAAGGAGCGAATACTGTCTATCTTATGGCGGGATTAACACTATTGAAGTGGGTGGTCATTCCAGTGGTCTGTGGATTTCTGCTCGGTCGCTTGTTGCCACAGTTTGAAAAGCAAGCAAAATCCATCGGCGCGATCATCGCCAATTTAAGTATTCTTATTATCATTGCGACCGTGGTAGGCAGCACTCGTGACAAGCTTGGTCAATTGGAAAGCAGCCTGTTGGTGGCGCTGTTGCTGATTAATTTAATTGGTTATTGCTGCGGTCAATTTGGAGGTAAGTTATTGAAGCTCACGCCGGGGATGAAACGAGCACTCACCTTGGAGGTGGGGATGCAAAATGCGGGGTTAGGAGCAGCTTTAGCTGGTGAGCTTTTTGGGGCCAATTCTAGTGTTGCTATAGCCCCAGCCTTCTATACCTTTTTCTGTATGTTCACCGGCACGATTCTTGCCTGGTACTGGAGTGGCAAAAAAACAGCCGTTTAAAAACCGCGTTGGTAGCGTTGCAGTAATTGATACGACGAATATGCCATCAGGAAGAACATCAACGTCAAGAACATTGAATTGTTGTTCAATCCCCAGATTCCGATGGCCACCCCTGTGGCGATAGAAACAAAGAGCGATTTTGGAATCGCGTTGTTGACGTTGAAGAGTACTAGTAGTTCACGAGTGATTTGGCCGCCGTCGAGAGGGTAGACTGGGGCGAGGTTTAAGATTGCCCAGAACAGACTAATCATCACGAAGATATTTACGAATTTATTGAGGGCGTCCGATTCGAAGAGTATTTGATTCGCTAACGTTTGCTGCAGATCCGATATGCGAATCATGTTATCGTCCGTTACTTCAGCAGCATCTAATAATTCGCGTTGTGCACCAATGAATCGCTTCTTGCGCTCGGCTGAAATAACCGCTGGGGTTTGAAGCTGACGGTTCATACGACTGATGCTATCCAGCGTGATTGCAGATGATTCTTGAATGGACGTCTGATTAGATGGTCTAAGGAATGAATTAACGGTTGTTTGAAATACGTCGTATTCGGCCAAAGATAGCAATTGATCATCATTTGTATCGGCTGATGTGAATAGTGCTTGCCTTTTTTCATCCATGTGCCGCAGATTCCATGCGAGGTCACTGCGGCTTAGAGACATGATGATATTGTCGAGCGTACCGTGGGGGTCAGCGGTTAGCCGAGCGGGTATTCCGACTTGTGCTGTTAGAAAACCATCAGTTTTCCCCACAGCGCGTACAGCTACGATGACTAACAATGCTGCTAAGATTTGCATGCTAGGGCCGGCCGCAGTAACAAATAGTTTTTGTTTGGAGGTATATTCAGATGTATGGTCGAAATAGGATTCCATCCCCGTGGGAACGGCTACGCCACCAAAATGATAGAGGACGACATGGGCTCGGATTCCGCAGCGACGAAATGCCAAGGCGTGACCCATCTCGTGAATTAATAGTGATAGAAACACCGCCACGCTAAATACCAATAGATAAATTGGCGTAGACATCCTCATACTAAACCCTAGAAAGACGCAAATAGCCCAGAACCCTGGGTGGATGCGAATAGCGATTCCTAGAAATTGGAACCGCAAATCATAGGCTGTGATTTTAGGTTCCCCTAGCATCTAGACGGCTTCCTTTGACAAACGATTGCGTTGGTGAGTTAAATATTTGATGGATAGCTATCCATAGATTATGCCGCTTGAGGGATAGCAGTGATAGCATCATCGGCCAACGTTGCCAGAATAAATTTGGCGGCACGTCTGGACGCGCCGCTAGTGGCGTATTGACTCGCTAGGGTCTTTAATTGCGCAACGCTGTGCCCAAAACATTGTGGGTCTGATAGCCATTGGGTAAGGTGTCCAGCGACCTCTGCCGACTTATCGGTACACGTTGGGTATTCTGGCATTGGAATATCTTCGCCGCCCGGCAGATTTGGATGCCACATTTCTTTGGTGCGTAAGAACGGATTGGATGAGGATATCAGATTCACGAGTGTGATGTATCGTGCTCGAATGAGGTGATTGCCAAGAAAGTATCGAAATCGATTTACGTGATATAAAATCACCGTTGGTGTGTGATGGTACATGAGTTCCAATGAAACAGAACCGGAACATGCCAGGCAACAATGCGCGGCTTGCATTAATTCGGGAGTTCTGCCGACATGGATCTCGATGTTTAAGCCAGATTCGGCGACCAGTTTGCTGGCATAGTCAGCTTGTACTTGGTTGAAGCTGGCGATGACAAAACGAGTATCGGTCACTTCCCGCTGGACCATAGCCACGGCTTTGAGGAACCACGGAAGTTGCCCCTCAACTTCTTGTTGCCGAGACCCCGGCAGTAAAGTCACCAATTTCCCAGCAGCATCGCGTTGGCGAATTAAGAATTCTTTATCGATGGTTTGTTTTTGGTTTTCCATTTCATCAAAAAAGGGATGCCCGACAAAGCTTGCGTTGCAACCACGGTCTCGATACCACTTTTCCTCAAATGGGAGTTTGCATAACGCATAATCAACGCGTTTGCGCATCTTGCGTATCCGCCATGGAGCCCAAGCCCACAACTGCGGCACTCCATAATAGAATACGGGAATTCCATGCCGCTTTGCTTTCTTAGCAATAACCCAGTTGAATCCGGGATAGTCAATTAACACCACGGCGTCGATACTATTTTCCTTGAAATATCGCTCGGCCTGCCGTGCAAAACCGATAAACCGATGTAGATTAAGCAAGACTTTGACGAACCACATAACGGCGAATTGAGTGAGATCAAATAGTAGTGTACATCCCGCTTTTTCCATCAGCGGACCGCCGAAGCCAACGCACTCGATGCCGTTGTCTCGTTGTAGCATTTCACGAATTAGGTTGGACCCGTGCAAGTCGCCGCTGGGTTCACCAACTGAGAAGAAAATCTTCATATCAAACGTGTTGTTGTCTTAAGGAATTTTAATTTTACCGGTCAAATTATTACTCATTACGCAGCCTAAGAAAAGATTGATTGCGATAGTTGTGCCATACGTTTGTCACCACTGCTGATAGGTTAAGTGAGCAACAACGTGGCCTTGGACATGTTGAACCTTTGGAACGAAGATAACGAAAGTTTTCTAAGCAGAGGAAAGTGATGTGTGGGGAAACCAAGGTGTGCGTTTTGTAGCAGCTAGCGAGATCCCTCGAGCTCGTTAGCTGTTTTTTCGTCACACGTCTCGCGTTGCATTTCTGGGCATTCATTGACTGGAATCGAACAAACGTCGCACATAGAATTACCGTGTTCATCTTTCATGCCAGCTAAGCCACCGCAACTTCCCTTGATTTGGCGATTGCCAAAAATGACGCCCACAGCCATTGCTAGAATGACGCCGCCAAATACGCCACACGAAATTAATACGATTTCAAAAAAATGCATGGGTAAGGTTTTTCCGATTATTCTAAGAATAATTCCATAGCGCGATTGGGTGTCCATTCGAGTTGGTCATTGATACGCGTGATTAACAGTACGGCAAATGGTTGGTCGTGCTTGTTAGCTATATCATAGGCTCGTTTAGGCCCAAGTACCAATAGGGCGGTTGCCCAAGCATCCGCCGCAGCACACGTGTCGGTAATCACCACCGTCGAGGCTAATGGATGCTGTACTGGCTTAGCCGTTGTTGGGTCGATCGTGTGTGAATAGCGCACTCCCTCGATTTCGTAGTAGTTTATATAGTCTCCGGATGTTGCGATCGCTTGATTGTTAACGGCAACGATTCGCTTGGCAGTACCGACTTCCCCAGATGGGTCTTGGATTTCTAATCGCCATTTCCGTCGATTATTGCGATTTTGGGGATGGCTTACGGTCCGAATTTCTCCACCTATTTCAACCATGTATTGTATGTCGAGCTGCAAGGCTGCGAGCAATTCAATAATCTGATCGACTGCATATCCCTTGGCGATAGCGGACAAGTCCATTTGTAACTGGGGGTCATCTTTCTTGAACCCGGGTGGGTTTTCACGAGTATGCAGTTGTTGATAGCCGATATGCTTAAGCACTTGAGCAACATCATCCGCGGTAGGAATGTCGCTGCGGTTGGTGCTACTCGCTTCGGTTTGGGGACCAAACTTCCAGAGGTTTACCGCGGGGCCGACGGTGATATCAAATGCGCCTTGAGATTGTACGCTAATGGACTGTGCTAACTGGACAATTCCCAATAGTTCTTTTGAAACGTTGTACCAATCGGTGGTTTGCGAATGATTGAATTTCGAAATTTCCGATGCAGCAATATAGGTCGACATGACCTGGTTGATATCGACCAGTCGTTGCTTAATGGCGGATTCAATTTCTGGTAACCGCTGAGCGTCAGTGAGCCCTTCAATCGTGATTGCGAAGGTTGTTCCCATCGTCTTACCGCGAAGAATGACTTTAGCAGGTTTTTGCTGGAGGATTCGTATAAGCAGCAACACCGCACAGAACAACACCAATGCGATGGTAAGTTTCATGAACGGAGATATTCGTTTCATAAATCACCTGAACGGGTATTCGCATTGCTGCGCGTGCGATTATGTTGCATGGTATTCGTTAATAAGTGCCGACTAACCGCCAAAATCATCGAAGGCGACATTTTCAGGTTCAACGCCAAGGTCGTCGAGCATGGCTCGCACAGCTTGCAACATCATTGGCGGGCCACACGTATAATATTCGACATCTTCTGGGGCTGAATGAGATGTTAGATATTCATCGAGCACGACTTGGTGAATAAAACCAGTAGAGCCTGTCCAATTGTCTTCGGGCAGCGCGTCTGATAGAGCGATGTGGAATGAAAAATTGGGAAACTGGTTTTCAAGTTCGCGGAATTCTTCGACATAGAATAATTCTCGGGCGCTGCGACCGCCGTACCAGTATGATATTTTTCGGTTGGTGGATTGTGATTTGAGCAATTCAAAAATATGGCTCCGCAAAGGGGCCATACCTGCACCCCCACCAATGTAAACCATTTCCGATTCTGTTTCTTTAATGAAAAAGTCGCCATAAGGTCCAGAAATGGTAACTTGATCACCTGGTTTGAGATTGAAGATATACGAGGACATTTTCCCCGGTGGTGTACCTTCTGGTGCTTTGGGGTGTGGCGAGGCAACACGCACGTTGAGCATAATAACCTCTTTTTCATCTGGGTAATTTGCCATGGAATAGGCTCGGAAGACGTCTTCGGTGACAACGGATTTATAACGCCACACATTGAACCGGTCCCAATCACTGTGATATTCTTCTTCAATATCGAAATCTTTGTATTCAACAGTGTGCGGTGCACACTCGATTTGGATATAACCGCCTGCTTTAAAGCCAATATCCTCGCCCACCGGTAATTCCAATATCAGTTCTTTGATGAATGTTGCAACGTTTCGATTTGAGCGGACATTGCAGACCCATTTTTTGGTATCAAAGACCTCGGGCGGGACCTCAATATTCATGTCTTGCTTGACAGCAACTTGGCATGCGAGCCGCTGCCCTGCTAAGGCTTCACGTTTGTTAATGTGACCACATTCCGTCGGCAATATATCGCCACCGCCCGCATGGACAACGACTTTGCACTGAGCACAAGTACCACCGCCTCCACAGCCAGACGAGACGAAGATATCGTTAGAGGCGAGTGCACTGAGGAGTTTACCACCGGCAGGGATTTCAATCGTCTTTTGGTCATTGATGGTGATTTGCACAGGGCCGGAAGCGACTAGTTTAGATTTTGCAAACAGAATAACGACGACAAGTGTCATCACCACAGCGGTGAACATCAGGACGCCCATAATAATTGTTTGCGTATCTTGCATTATTTCTTGTACTTAAGTTGTTGATTCAAGGTTTAAAGCTGAATGCCGCCAAAGGACATAAAGGCTAGTGCCATTAAGCCAACGATGTTGGAGTACTTTAGTTTTTCGCGAATTCCAGCCAGCGCGGCGATTGCCAAGGCCCAACCAAAGCCACTGCCAATACCAAATTCAATGCTCTGAATAAATGTAAAATCGCGTTCAACCATTAACAACGAACCACCGAGAATAGCACAGTTGACGGTGATCAATGGCAAGAAGATGCCGAGTGCGTTGTAGAGAGGCGGGAAATAGCGGTCGAGTGTCATTTCCAGTATTTGGACCATCCCGGCAATGACGCCAATGTAACTAATAAGTCCGAGGAAGTCTAAATTTACGTCTGGATATCCGGCCCAACTCAAGGCTCCGTCGGATAGTAGATATTGGTAAATCAAATAGTTTACCGGCACAGTGATGCCTTGAATTACGATGACTGCCACACCGAGGCCGAGTGCCGTTTTGACGTTCTGCGACACAGCCAAAAAGGTGCACATGCCTAAAAAGAACGACAGCGCTAGGTTCTCGATGAAAATCGCTTTAACGATAATACTTAAATGTTCTGCCATCGCTTATGCCTCCTCCATCTGTTGCGGTCGCAGTGTGCGTACGATCCAAATGATGATTGCAATTAGGAAAAACGCGCTAGGTGAAAGCAACATTAATCCATTGGCTGGATACACGTCAGGCATTATCTGAAGTCCAAATAGCGTACCGCTGCCAAGTAGTTCTCGGAAGAAAGCCACAATTAACAGGATACAACTGTAACCTAAGCCGTTGCCAATACCGTCAAGAAAGCTGTCCCACGGATTGTTCTTCATGGCAAACCCTTCGGCGCGCCCCATCACAATACAATTGGTAATAATCAATCCAACGAATACAGTCAGTTGTTTGCTGGCATCGTAAGCGTAAGCTTTGAGAAACTGATCAACGATAATGACTAACGACGCAATGATGGTCATTTGCACAATGATACGAATGCTTGAGGGAATGTGGTTTCGAATCAGGCTAACCGCAGCACTAGAAAATGCGACAACGACGATAACGGCGATGCACATAGTCAATGAAGTATCGAGCTTGGTCGTGACTGCCAGAGCAGAACAGACACCAAGTATTTGTACCGTGATTGGATTATTTTTCAAGACGGGATCAAAGAGCACGTCTTTGGCTTTGTTGCTAGCCATTGTTAATTCCTGAGTTCCCTAACCAAACCGAAGCGTGGCAGAGAACAAGTGGTTAGTTGGATAATTGTTAAATTACTATTGTTTTTGCGTGGAGGTTTGTATTTTATTGGGTCGAGCGAGGTATTTACCAAAGCCTTGTTCGCCCAGCCAAAAGCGAACGAGCCGATGGACACCTTGGGTTGTAATCGTTGCACCGGCCATGCCGTCAACTTGACGGCGTGAATCTGTGACTTGTCCTTGTTTTTTGACTTCGATAACGACTTGACCGTCTTCAATGGCTGCCTTGCCAGGCCACTGTGCTTTCCAGTCAGGATTATCCACTTCGCCACCTAAACCAGGAGTCTCCCTATGTTCAAAAAATGTAATACCAGAAACCGTACTCGCATCTTCGGTAAGCGCGACATATCCGAATAACGTGGACCACAAGCCGCGACCGCGAATGGGGATAATGACCTGATTTTCTTTCGCGTACAGAAAAACAACCGCATGATTTTCGCGTTTACCACCTAAGCCAGCTGGGTCGATTTCTAAATCCGTGGCGTCTGTTTGCAAAACCTTTTTTAGCGAATAGGTGGCAACGGTTAAGTTCCCGTTTTCGGTGACCTTGACATATTCACCTGTCCGCAGATCGACCAAGCGGCTCTGAATATTGTCGGAAAAAAGGGCGTCAATAGAATCCGGCGTGAATGCGATTTTACAGACCTGTAAAATCTTTTTCTTTTGGTTGAGTTTTTTATTGAGGATCTGTTTTTGTTTCAAGCCGACGGCAGCGGCCGATACTAGGACGGAGCAAATGATGCAAAGCAAGCCAGTGACGACTAACGTATTTTTGATGGATTCACGGTTCATTAGTTGTCTCCCTCAACTGGGCTTTGTGTAGCCCAACGCTGTTTGCGTCGACCGATATTTTGCTGGACAATAAAATAATCTATCAACGGCGCGAATACATTGCCAAACAAAATCGCCAACATCATTCCTTCTGGGTAAGCGGGATTGACCACTCGAATTAAAATTGCCATGACGCCGATGAGCGTCCCGTAAAAATATTTCCCCTTTGTTGTCATCGTTGCCGATACGGGATCGGTTGCCATAAAGACAAGTCCAAAAGCAAAACCGCCGACGACTAAATGTTGTAGTGGATTCATGGCAAACATGGCTGCGCTGTTGTCTCCGCCTAAAAGTTTTAAGAGGCAGGCCGTTGCTAAGCCACCAATCAGAACGGAAAGCATGATGCGCCACGAACCGATTCCCATTGCAATTAAGAGGACGGCGCCAATTAGGCAGCACAGAGTGGAAGTTTCTCCCATCGACCCCAAGGTGAATCCAATAAAGTGTTCAGAGAGATTGAAACTGCTGAGGACCTGTAGTCCATCGTTCAGATTTCCACTGGCGGCGACGTCCCCTAGAATTGTCGCGCCACTGATGCCGTCAGTCGCCCCTAAGGCATTCCAAACTTTATCCCCGGAGATTTGTGCAGGGTAGGCAAAGTACAAAAAGGCTCGGGCGGTGAGTGCCGGGTTGAGGAAGTTTCGACCAGTGCCGCCGAAAACTTCTTTACCAATGACAACGCCAAAGATGATGCCGACCGCCACTTGCCATAAGGGAATCGAAGCAGGTAAGGTCAAGGGAAACAATAGACCCGTCACCAGAAAACCTTCATTGATTTCATGGCCTCGGATGATTGCAAAAATGGCTTCACAACATCCGCCGACAGCCATGCAGACCAAGTAAATTGGTAGGAAGTACGTTGCACCATGAAGAAAGTTGCTGATGAATGAACTTTCATCGGGTTCACCCACAATCCAATATCGCCAGCCTAATAACTCAGACGCAGAAATTGCGGTTGGTGCTGAAGAAAGAGAGTTGTCGAGTTCTGTATCACTTGTCGTAGTCGGTGTTGCGGCACGCATACGCCAAACTTCTGCGTTATTAGAGCTTAATAGAAGTGCGTCGGGTTGCGACTGCGTCAGTTCAGATTGCGAGGATTGAGTGTATTGTGAATAACTAAGATTTGCTTGGTAACCCGTGTTGAAGCAGGCCATAAAGACACATGGTGCGAGGGCCAATACAACAAGTCCCATCAATCGTTTGGTATCGAGTCCATCTCGGACGTGACTGGCCCCTGAAGTGACAATTCCAGGGGTAAATAAGAATGTGTCCGTTGCCTCATACAGCGGGCGCAGCTTCTTTAACCTGCCTTCATCAAAGCGAGGTGCTTGTTTATCAAGAAGTTGTCTTAGCCAACGCATGGAGTGTTTCGATTTATGGTGTCGAGTGAATTTGGATTGATATAAACGGCGATAAGAAAGCAGTCAGCTTTGCTTATGGTAGACAATCTTCCGCTTGGATAATGTGTAGGTTGTCACGAAGAATATTGCCATACTCGTACTTGCTCGGACAGACAAAAGTACATAAAGCGAGATCTTCTTCAGCTAATTCGAGACATCCTAATAGTTGTGACTCTTCGGTGTCTTGAGTAATCAATGCCCGTAATAATTGAGTGGGTAATATATCCAGCGGCAGAACTTTTTCGTATGTGCCAACGGGAACCATCGCTCGATGTTCGCCCTGGTTGGACGTGGTGAAGGCGAACGTTTTACTGGGAGTAAATGTGGATGCAAAGACTCTAGAAAGACTGAATTTATTAAACCCCGGCATTTGCCAGCCGAGGAATTCACGTTGGTGTCCTTCAGCCAAGGCGGATATTTGATTATGAAACCGTCCCAAGTAATTCGTGTTGGGTGTTGTTGCTCTGCCGGACAGGACGCTGCCTGAAATGATTCGATTATCATCACCCGTTAACTCGCTTGTCGTTAACTCGCTAATGTTTGCTCCCAGTCGAGTGCTCAATAATCGTGGTTTGCAAACAACAGGGCCACCGAGTGAAATGAATCGTTCGACATCTAAAATGCCAGTTGTGATCAATGTCCCGATTGCACTGACGTCTTGATAATTGATGTGCCAAACTTGGTGATTGGGACCAACCGGATCAACCATGTGAATATGTGTGCCTGGTAAACCAGCAGGGTGGGGGCCATGGAAGCAATGGAATTCAACTCCGTCGACTTGCTCGCCAGGAATATCGACCGTGGGACCGATGCAAACATGTACGGTTGGTGCAAGCTGAGTGAGCGCTCGTAAACCAGCTAAAAATGCGTCACTCTTTTGGCTGACTGCAATTTCTGGATTGACTGCCAAGGGCTCGGTATCAATCACGGTTACGAAAATGGAAGAGGGTGTGGTGGCCGGGTCTGCTGTATTGCTGAACGGGCGTGTGCGAAGGCTCGTCCATAACCCTGACCGAGTTAAGATATCGACAAGGTATGATTTGTCGAGTTGACCAACGTCATGGCCGATTGCATTAAAACCAACTTGTTCATCACCGTCTATCTCAATGACGAGCGACTCGAACTTGCGTTTGGCGCCGCGGTTTATCTCAACCACCGTTCCACAAGCGGGCGAAGTGTGTTGGACAGAAGGTATTTTTTTATCGCGAAATAACAATTCCCCCAATTTGACATGTTGTCCCACTTCAACCGCTAACGCCGGCTTTAAACCGACATAATCATCGCCAACTAGAGCAACGCGGGTTACAGCGTTGGCACTGCTAATTGTCGGTGCTGGACGTCCGCTAATCGGCAAATCTAACCCAGCTGTGGTTGTGTGTGATCGCATTAAATGAGTTTCCCAGTGGCCATTTACCGGTAAGGGACTATATTCACTTTATCTATTTTTCTAAGTGGAAAACGCATCCTTGTGAAAAAAATCACAAGGATAACAAAAAAAAATGCCCTTCTAGGTATGGATAGCATAAATAGCTCGAACTTGTTCGAACGCTTTATTGACAATTAAATCTAGGAGGTTTATAGGCGTCATTCTGATGCAAAAACAACTATGTATCAATAGGCAAGAAGCGATTTTTGTCGTTCTGCCATAGTCTGTTTTCCCCTGTTTTGAGGGTGTGGAATTGAAATTAAAGTGTAGGGATTGTCCGACCTTTTCGGATTCTACCGGATATTCCTTAAATTACGGTCAATCGGTACGCCGAAGAATATGTTTGTAGGGTATTAGTTATTGTCCTACGGAGACTACAAAAGGTTGTGCATTTGAGAGGAACAGTCGATGGCTAAGTTTGGATTCAAAAAAATACTTCTAATTGCTGCCTGCACAGCACTTCTTGGTACTTGCATTAGCAGTAATGTAGACGCCCAAGAACGCGCGTACGGTCAACGTTGGGGTAGCGCGTATAGTCAATACAATTGGAACCGCTTCTATCACTATCCGTACGTTTACTATCCTCAGAACTACTGGGGCCAGGAATACTACCGTAGTTATGAAAGTATGTATCACCGGTACCCACAAGAAATGCGTACGCCTGTTTACAACAAGCAGTGGCATAATTTCTACCCTCAAGCACGTCGCTATCACTGGGGTCATCACTTCCGCTTGGACGTATTCTAGAAAACCGCAGATTCGTCCTAGGCTGTAGATAGATAGCAGTTACTACGAGTTTGATCAGGCACCAAATTGTAGGATCATTTGGTAATACAGCTCTGCAGCAGCTTCAAGTTGTTGTAGTTCGATCCACTCATCTTTGGTGTGCGCTTGATCGATCGATCCAGGCCCAAAAACGACTGTCGGTATACCGGCACGGTAAAACGCCTGTCCATCGGTACCATAAGGTACGCCTATGCATTGGCCACTGTGCCCAGCGGATTGAACGACGCCGGACAGGTATTCGGCAAACTCACCATTGGTATCATCGTTCAAACCACTCTTGGAGATACTCGGTTTGTGAAACGTGATGTCGTCGACCCATTCTTCGCTGCTTAATTCCTGACGCACATGAGTTTCAATGTGGTCAAAGGCTATATCGGGGCATTCTCCAGGGGAGACGCGACGGCCAACTTCGATCGAACAGTAATCTGGAACCGTGTTAATACTAATACCGCCATCAATCATGCCAACGCTTAATGTGGGATTAGATACTAGTGGATGTTCGTTAAGGGTTCCCACAATATTTAACGCATAGTCTTCTAACACCGTAATGATACGAGCCATACGGTAGATTGCATTTTGCCCTAACGTAGGTTGCGAACTGTGACACGCTTTACCAGTTACGTCGACGAGAAATCGAGTCACTCCTTTGTGAGCGACAACGACATCGAGCATGGTTGGTTCTGCCACAATGACTCCAGCGGGTTTGGCGAACCATTTTTGTTCCGTGTCTTGCCACAACAGCGGCATCATTTCTGCTCCTGAACTGCCGTGCTCTTCGTTGACCGAGCAGGCCATCACAACCGTGGGTACATTGTCTGGTTGTTCAGTGACCAATCGTTTAAAGGCAGTCAACATACAGGCCATGCCGCCTTTGATATCACAACTGCCGCGGCCATACATTAGTCCGTCCTTCATGACGGGATCAAAGGGATCGATCGTCATACCGTCGACGGGAACCGTATCTTGATGTGCTTCAAGCATGAGTACCTTGCCGCCATCTTCTGGGGCAACGCTGCCGGGGACAATTGCAACAACATTATCTCGCCCTGGTTCCAGAGTCTGCCGTTGATATTCAACGCCCAACTCATTAAACCAATTGTCTAACCAATCGTTTATTTTGGTTTCGAGATATATGTCGCCTTGAACATCGCGTCCCATCGGATTGACACTGGGAATCCGCACAATTTCTTGCAGTAGCGCAAATAGTTCATCGGACATTTGTCACCTCAATACTAAAAAAAGAATATAAGCTCGCCGTGATGCTTTTAAAACAGATTACGTCGGCAATTTACCCTCGGCAACTTCACGTTCCCATTCGTCCATCAATGGCCAATCGGTAGCACAGGTACCAAAGTCGGCCATGTGCCGATAACCTTCGAGGCGGGAAATAGTTTTATCCAGCATTTGCTCGTCCTTACGGAAAATTGGACCATGACTGGGCAATAACCATTTGACATCGCTAGCACGAATTCTCTGTAGCGACGAGATAAATGCGTTGAGATCACTGCCGTGATGGGCATCAATCGCCCCGACACAACCATCACGATAGATATTGTCACCACTAAACAATAAATCCCCGAGTCGAAAGCTCAGTTGGCTATCGGTATGCCCTGGAGTTAACCAAACCTCGAGTTCTATACCGCCAATGGCGATTTTGTCACCTTCATCAATCAGTTGTTCTACTTCCACTGGGGGCAAAGGCATATCAAGTCCCTGCGCTTCAATTTGTGCGAATGTTTTAAGCTTGTCTGCTTCACGCAACGGAGTTGCTGCCAATGGATGGGCTGCGACTGGAGCTTTGATGGCTTGTTTCAACAGTGCTAGTCCTTGGATATGGTCAACATCGGCGTGGGTTGCAATTAATGCTTGACATTTCGAAAATGGGAAATCGAGATCGCGTATCATGTCGACCACTTCATCCACGACGTCTTCATACCCGATATCGATCAACACCCATTCGCCTTCGTCATAGATCAGGTAAACATTACAGCCGAAAACCTTACCGGCTTGGTAGTTGAGTTCAAGAACGTTTGGAAACAGTGGTTTTCGTTCCAACATAAGAATTCTATTTGGGGGTTAAAAAAGAGGGCTTTCGAGTTAGTTCAATTCTAATTTGCGAGTCAGTACGATTCAAGCCATGAGAACTACCTCAGACGACGTCACTCTGACAAAATGCTTGCTAGTCCTTCGCGGTAACTCGGGTATTTCCAAATAAATTGCAGGTCGCCTATCAGCCGACGGGTGTCGATGCGTTTTGAACCGAGTGCTCGTTTGGCAACGGCCGTGCTGGGGTCACTTGCCGCCCATGTAATATCTGGCGCTTGCAGCAATCTGGCGACTTCATTTAGATAGTCCTGTCGTAGGACAGGTACTCCGTCGGTCACAAGATAGAGGTGATGTTGTAGAGGTGCTTGGCAAAGTAGTTCAATAATTTGGACTGCATCTTCCACGTGTACAAGATTGAGCCAGCCCTGAGACGGTACGGCCAGTGGTTCACCCGCAATAATTTGTTTTAAATAGGGCACTCGTTGCGGACCATATATTCCACCTAATCTTAAACTTACGGCTGACGTTGCCAGAGAGCTTTGTCTCAGAGCTTGCTCAGCCGCTAACGCTGCCGATCCAGCAGGTCGCACCGGCTCGGCAAGTGTTTCTTCGTCGACTAGGCTACCGTCGACTTGTCCGTAGACGCCAGTCGAACTGATATGGATAAAACGACTAGGTGTTTGCGGCAATCGTTCGATGACATTTTCTAAGCCTTGGCAGTAGACCTCATGGATGTCGTAGTTTCCTGTACGATCAAAACCAACCGCGTATAAAACTTCCGTAGCAACGGGGAATTGGTCGAGCGTGCTCAATTGAGTCACGTCACCTAAGTGGGCAGTGAATCCTTGTTGTTCATACATAGCAGCCGTTTGTGCGCTGCGCGTGAGTAAATGTACGTCATGCCCGAGTGTCTGCCAGAGTTTGGCGACACGGAATCCGAGGTAACCACAACCGATGATGAGGCGTTTAGTCATTTGAACGAAGGTATTGTACGAATACGATAGTGATTGCCTCGAGGGCCTAACATTAGCGGAACCACTAGAATCGTACTCTAATTAAACGTAACAGCCTCTACAAAACGCCCTCAATTGGCAACTTTCACTCGAAAATGTTGATCGCACTGCCTGTATTTTATCCCAACACAAGCAATAATAAACGAGGAGCATTTGTTCCATATCATTTAATCTTATCGATAAGCATCAACCTATGATTAATCCTTCCCCTGTTGGCCATAAATCCTCGCCTCGCGGTTACTCGTATTCCCAATCCGTTTGGTCAATGTTTTCGTTTGTGATGATCACCCTGCTGTCAGTAACGGCGGTATCGGGCCAAGAAAGCGCTACCAAGCCAAAAGCTGTTGGTTTATCGGTCAACTCTGCCTTGAAACCAATTTTCGCTGGGAAGACTCCAACAAGCGTTGGCCAATTAGAATCGATGCAGTCACATGTAAAATCGCTCACGGAAACTGTCCTCAGGACGACGGTTGGCATTCAAGTTGGTGCTGCACAGGGTAGCGGTGTCTTGATTAGCTCGGATGGATATATTTTGACAGCCGCTCATGTTTCCGGAAAACCAAATCGAAGTGCGAGAGTTATCCTGACCGACGGTACAGTTGTCGGAGCCCGCACTCTTGGTCTCAATCGTGGCCTTGATGCCGGATTAATGAAAATAACGGATGAAAACTGGGAGGCCGACAAATGGCCGTATGCCGAAATGGCTGATGCTAAATCCGCTTCACTCGGCCAATGGGTGCTGGCGTTGGGACATCCTGGAGGTTATCAGTCCGATCGTAAACCTGTTGTGCGATTGGGTCGCGTGATTCATCGGTTTGATGATGTGGTAACGACCGACTGTACATTGATTGGTGGAGATTCCGGCGGTCCGTTATTCGGTATGGATGGCAAGGTCGTTGGGATACATAGCCGCATTGGCCAAGAGTTAATTCACAACGTTCACGTCCCAATCGTCGCTTTTCAAACAGGTTGGGATCGGATGGTGGCGACCGAAGAGTGGGGTGCTGCTCCCGGTTCGCCGTTTATAGGTGTACAAGGTCATTCCGAAGAAGATCGTACGATTGTTGGTGCGGTGATTGGTGGGGTTGTGAAAGGTAGTCCAGCAGATCGTGCTGAACTGAAGGTCAACGATGTCATCATTAAGTTTGGCGATAATGAAATTCAAAATTTTGATGCGTTAGTTATTGCGGTCCGCATTCATCGACCAGGTGAAAAAATTAAAGTCACTGTTCGACGCGACGACGCAGAATTAGTATTGACGCTCAAGATCGGACAAGCCGGCGGCAATGTTTTACCTGAACCTGAAGAAAAGAAATCGGAAGACAGCAGCACCCGAAAATTACCGACGCGACCGACGACAGTAGAATATACGAATTGGATAAATTACATCGCCGCCTTTCGTCCGGCGGGCGTCCATGAACGTAACTACCGCGAAATCCGCAATGCGTTCACTCCTGTTGTAAAGCGTGCAGGAGCGTGTGCTGTCGAATTACATGCGGGCCGCAAGGTTGTTGCATTAGGTACGATTGTCAGCGCCGATGGATATATTTTGACCAAAGCGACCCAAGTCATTACCGACGACATTGATTTTCCATTGGATTGTCATTTACCCAACGGGAAAGTCGTCGAGGCCGAACTCATATCTCATCGTCCAAAATTGGATTTGGCGATGCTTAAGGTTTCCGGGAAAAAAATGAAAGCTGCTCAATGGAATACGGAAACGCCAGTCATTGGAAGTTGGTTGGTTACGCCAGGAATTGCGGACGCACCTGTCGCCTTTGGCGTTGTAAGTGTTGCTCCTCGATCCATTAAAGGAGGCCTGTTGGGCGTCCTGCTCGGCGAATCGCCTCAGGGTACTTTTGTGGAGCGTGTGTTTCCAAAGACGGCAGCTCAAGACGCTGGGGTAAAACGTGGCGACATTATATTGAAGGTCAACGATACTGAGATCAAAAGCCGCGATGAATTGATAAAGGTAGTACGCGCTCATCTACCAGGCGAAAAAATTAGGCTGCTAATTATTCGCGATGGCGAAGAAATGACACTCGAGCCTGTACTTGGACGGGAATCAGATCTATCAGGTACCCGCGCGGTGGAGCAGGAAAAATTGGGCGGTGCCTTAAGTAAACGCCGCACTGGTTTTGAATCAGTTTTACAACATGATACGGTTTTACAGCCGGAAGAATGTGGTGGCCCGATTGTCGACTTGAGTGGAAAAACGATTGGCATCAATATTGCTCGAGCCTCGCGTGTCTCTTCCTATGCGTTACCTGCCGAATTGTTTGTGTCATTGATAGATGACATGAAAAAACCTGATCCAGTCAGCAACGAACAATAAGGGCAACGTGTGTTATTGCGATAAGTAAGATTGCAGGATCTGTTGAGCGGCTATCATATCGAGATGCTTCTTGCGTTTGCTGGCTTTGACATTCGCCGCAATCATTAACTCGTGAGCCATGGATGTTGAGAATCGTTCGTCGTGATAGACCACATGGATTTGTGTAACTTCACTTAGCCAATCACCAAAGGCCCGCGCTTCGCGACTTTTGGGTGTTTCCCGGCCATCGGTATTGATAGGTAATCCAACGATGAACCCCACGATATCTTCTTCTTCAACAAGTCGTTGAAAACGCAGTTCATCGCCGCGCAGATCAGAACGATTGTAGTTCTCCAGCGGGCTCGCAAAATTGCGACTCGGGTCCGTAATCGCAATTCCGATACGGACAGTGCCAAAATCAATGGCTGCTAATCGACCTGGGGTTGGAAAATCGGACATGCGTTTTAGGGATTATTTAAGTGGAGTGCGTGTCGTGGCGGTTTCGAAATATCCACGTTGGAGAAAAAAATAGGTCAAGCGTTGGACTTCTGTATTAGCCATGATGCGAGTATGAATTGAGGAGACGGTTCGGAAATCTCTGGCACCGGCCAGTTTTGTTTCTTCAACTGTTACCACGAGATCATTCGCGCCCTCTAACAAATGGTTCTGCAGGATCTTACTGGAATAGGCGCCAGCAATGATGCCGAACTCACATGGTGGTACGGCTAACTTTGTTTTTAGTGCTTCAAATCCGACAGTAATTTCTTGCCCTACTGTACCCCATACTGTTGCAAAAAGCTGGTAATCATGAAACATCGTCCCCAATGCAGAACCTTGATTAGGGGGTGCTAGCATCACCACACGACTAATCCGAGTGTCTTGCCATCGGTGAAAAAACCTTCGTACGACTAGGTTACCCATGCTATGACAAACAAACGAAATGTCACATTCCTCGGAGATATTCTCGAGTATGCGGTGTAAGGCCTCTGCATGATGTTCTAGCGTGTCTCGCGTGCTGGCGTAGGTCATGTTGAGCACGTCGGCGGCAACTCGTCCCCGTAGGTATTTATCCATCGAATCCATGGATCCCCGTGTCCGTACAAGTCCATGCAACAGAATGATGACTCGGTTTTTATACGGACGGATGTGTCCAGCTTCTATAAATCTTTGAAAGGTCGCTTCACATTCTTTGAGTGCACCCCACTCATGACGGATGTCCTTGGAATCTAGTAATCGATAATGATCGGTCAAAATGTTCTGCTGAATCCGCCAACCGTCTTGAATGCGTAGATCGGTCCAGAACTGTTTGCCACCATTCGTTTTGGATCGCAAATTGAAGTTCAACGGAGACTTCAAAATGCTGGTCAAGGGATTGGAATTACCGGGAGTTTCGGGATGCTTTTCGACTTGCTGCCCTTGCAGACGAAGAGCGTTGCAACTAATCGCGCAACTGAGTATTAGCAAGGTGAGTAAATATTTCATGATGTAATTATACCGACTAGCTTACAGAAAACTTTCCCAACCAAGTGATTCGATCATAGTAACGACTTCCCGTACAGATTCTTCATCATCTTTATTGGCAATTAGCGTGGCATCGGCCGTGTGGACAATGATGCAATTATGGATACCCACCGTGGCAACTAAGTGTTCCTCGGATGTCCATACTATATTATTTGTTGAATTTACGGAAACATGCTTGGAGATGATCGTATTGTTGTTTTCGTCTACGGGGAATAGGGATTGAATGGACTGCCAACTACCCACATCATTCCATTCAAATGTCGTTGGGATGACAACGACTTTATCATGTGTTTCAAGAACTGTGTAGTCGATCGACCTACCCTCAATTGCCGAAAATTCACGTTGGAATATCTCTTCAAACTCAGGGCTCTCATAGGCATTACAGATAACGTTGATATGTTCCATCAAGGCCGGGTCGTTTTGCTCAATGGCTTTGAGAATCGTAGCAGTCCGCCAAACAAAGATTCCAGAATTCCAATAGTACTCACCATGGTCGAGATATTGTTGAGCCGTGGCTCGATCCGGTTTTTCGCAAAATTCTTGGACTTGAAATACGTCATCGTCGTGATTTTCTACCGCTGAAACGCTGTTGCCGCGGCGGATATAGCCGTACGATTCCGCTGCGTAGCTGGGCTTAATTCCCAGGGTAACTAGCCGGCTCGGATCTGCGTTGACCAGTGCAACTCCTAGTTGGACCGCGTGCTGAAATTCTTCGATCGGCTTAATCCAATGATCGGCAGGCATGACCAACATCGTTGCGTTGGGGTCACGTTTGTTCAAAAGACCGGCAGCTAAGGCGATACAGGCTGTGGTATCTCGCTTTACTGGTTCCCCTAATATTGCAGAGGGAGGTAAATCTGGTAATAGCTCCCGCACAGCAGCTACTAGGCTGTGATTCGTGACCACCAGTGTCTCGGTGCCTGCAACTAGATTATCGAGCCGAGCCACCGCTGCTTCGAGTAGTGTTTGTTGGCCTGCAATATTGAGCAATTGTTTTGGCGACTGTTTGCGGCTGGCAGGCCAGAACCGCGTGCCCGACCCGCCGGCCATGATGACGGCATAAACCATATAATGACTACCTCACAGGGGATCAGGATGAAGTTAAGAAGAGATTGGTGTTTATAGTCTTTGGTAAATCCGGGCGTTCTCGGACCTGTTGAGCATTACGAGCCCAGCAGGGATCGATTTCAACTGCAATATTCATGTCGACTTGAACGCCAGCTGCGATGAGCCAATTGCGGTGCAAAGTTGAGATAGCTTGTTGGCAGGTGTCGACCGTATTGTAACTGGACGACGCGTGATTCTTGACCGCTGCAAATACGAGATTGCGGTCTGCTTCGATAACCGTGGTTTTGGGTGAAACCGACAGCGTGTCAAAAATAAACCGTTCAAATTTAATAGCATTTGGCTTCTCCGGATGAACTTGATTCCCTAGTTGGTCAATGTGGGCAACTGTCTTGTGTGCTGTGTGATAGGGCAGGGCAGTAGGATCTTGGGCAAGTTGTTGTAAAAAAGATATTTGAAACATGTGCACGGCGATGTTGGCGGCCCAAAAACTCAATTCCCCGTTGGGGGATGTTTGCTCGGCGAGTTGTGTTGGCATTTCAGTGTATTCAATCATCTGAATGCGGTCATCCATTTGGACAATGTTGCCTGTTTTGTCTTGTGCGTCCTGTTTTGCAATCGCTTGAAGCGTCACGGCGGAATTTGTCAAACTATGAAAACCGATGAGTTCAGGACAGCAAGTTGGTGAAAGCGGATTATCAATTTGTCCAAAAAATAAATGTTCAATGCCCGCTTGTTGATATTTGTCTAGTAGTTTGTCTGCGACTAGTGCTTCGATTACACCACCATGACCATTGGGGCTTACGCTGATGGCGTGTGGTGATTGCAGAAGTATCTGACCCGACCGAGAATCAATTACCGGCAATGTGCCCTGACAAAAAAACTCGACGGAATCGATCAACCCAAAATAATCATGTTCAGCAAAGTAGCTTACCGTTTCATCATGTACGCTGGGACTGGTCATGATCAGCAGTGGGATTGTGGTTTTGTAATGTCGCTGTAAAGCGTCGATCTTATTAGCCAACATTTCAAACAGTGTGCGCTGTGAAACGGGACCGATAGGCAACATCCCTTTAGGTTTATCAAACCCCAGTCGGGACCCTTGGCCACCGGCAACAATTAACGCAGCAACCTTACCGGATCGTAATAGGTGTTCGCCTTCGGTCAACGCTTGATTACGTGAAACGCCACTGGGCACATGTGTCTCATCTAATCGCAATGCGACAGGTGGCTTGATGTCGATATTTGAAGAGATCGGATTGTTTGTCTCACCGCGTTTTGCAAATAGTTGATTTATTAGTTCCAAATCAAGACATGCAATTTGCTGTAACAGTGACTGGAGTTCGGATTCATCGAGTTGGTCAACAAACCCGAGCAGGTGCGATTGCCCAGCTTGTTGGAGTTGTTCGACGATCGATGAGAGCGTTGGGGTCATAGCCAAAAGTAATCACGCTCCTAGATATTTGCACATCTGCTGTGTGTGGTCATTGCTAGCGTTGATTCCACGGGAAACATCAATAGTGACAGTATTCGTTATAATTCCCCGCGAACCCAGCAATAGGCTAGATAAGCGAGCGCTGGGAAAAACACAAAGATCGATCCATAGGTAAACAGGGATGTCCAAAATTTTCGGGGCCAGCGTGCCATAAAGTTTTCGGTAAATAGAGATCTTCGATGTTTTATTTTAATTCAAAATTCGCTAAGCGGCGACCGTTCGTACCGCTACCATCTCGATTTGGATAATTAATTCCACAGGTTCTTCATATTTTTGGCTGAGTTTGAGTTCTAAACGAGCACCGAATGTTTGCATTTCGTCGATGCGAATCGATGCGGGCGGTCCTTCCACAATATGTGTGGTGATTTCGGGGATCGCTATCAAGCTTGGCACAAACGAAAAATGAATTGTCTGATGGCGTTGCCCTGGTTCAAAGAGTACACGTTCGATGGCCGTAATAGATTCGCCTGATTCATCGGAGAACCGCGTCCACGATTGTTGAGCGTGGGTCAGTAATGTGGTTGCAGTTTCAATAGTGTCATGGAGGGGTAGGATTGTTGCCGCGACCGCTGGCGTATCGATTGTGTCAAATAGTAGCTGTTGTTTGATGATGGTTGTTTGTTGTGGTCGTCCTGAGGACTTGCTACTTAGGGATACGATCCACCAGTTGCATTCGACGACGATGAGAAACAACCCGGTCATCACAACGAGGCTGCTACTAAGGGACGTGTTGGAAATCAATATAAACGTTTCCAAGGAGATGATACTTGGAGTGATCCAGACAATGCGACTTAACCAAGATGCTTGCGGGTCACGTGGGGAGAAAGTACAGAGGCGAATGCAACCATTGATGCACAGAATACCGGCAAGGGTTGCATATAAAACGGACGGATTAAGCGTGACCGTGCCAACTGGGTGTCTAGCAATGAGTGCGGCCTGAGCCAGAATCGCAAACAGCGCCATTGCAAACATTCCGCCGCGGCGAACAGCGGTGAACAATGTGTTGGTGGTGGAGTCGGTGGGTATAGCAGCAAAACTAGACATCGTGGAAGATTAATGCACGTAGGCGTAGAACGTCAATAGTACACCAGATTATTGTGTCTAGAACTGCGCCTTCAGTTCCTCGGCTTTATCTGTTGATTCCCAACTGAATTCACTGCGACCGAAATGACCACCGGCAGCGGTCTTACGATAAATTGGTTTTCGTAAATCGAGGTGCTTAATGATGCCGCTAGGTGCTAGTGGAAAGAAATCACGAATCACTTCGCAAATTTTGCTATCAGGGACTTCGCCCGTGCCTTGTGTATCCACATGAATACTTACCGGGTCGGTGACACCTATTGCGTATGCAAGTTGTACCTCACAGCGTTCGGCTAATTCAGCAGCGACAATATTCTTAGCAACGTGACGAGCCATGTAGGCAGCGCTACGATCAACTTTAGTGGGATCCTTACCACTAAACGCGCCACCACCATGTCGGCCCCACCCGCCGTACGTGTCGACGATGATCTTACGTCCCGTCAATCCACAGTCGCCTTGGGGTCCGCCTGTGACAAATCGTCCGGTCGGATTGATGTGATAGGTTATATCCCCGTCGAGCATATCTGCGGGTAACGATGGGTTTACAATTTCGTTGATGACAAATTCGCGGATCGCATCGTTTTTGACATCAGGCGAATGCTGAGTGCTGACAACTACAGTGTCGATGCGAATGGGTTTCAAACCATCATACTCAACAGTGACTTGGCTTTTACTATCGGGTCGCAACCAATCGACTTTTTCGGAAAATCGCGCGTCGTTAAGGCAGTCTAAGATTTGATGTGATAGAGCGATTGTCAACGGCATCAGTTGTACGGGAGTGTCGCGACAGGCAAAGCCAAACATGAGACCTTGATCGCCGGCGCCGATGTCTTTGTCAGCCTCCGCATCTTCGTCTACGCCTAAAGCAATATCAGGACTTTGTGCATCGATCGAAGTCAAAACGGCACACGTATCCGCTGCAATGCCCATTTCACTGGAGGTATAACCAACTTCACGGATAACGTCGCGGACGATTTCTGGGTAATTAACTTCAGCTTTCGATGTAATTTCGCCGGCGATCATGGCCAGGCCTGTCGTGACCATCGTTTCACAAGCAACACGGCTGTAAGGATCTATTGCAATGAGCGCGTCGAGAACACCGTCAGAGATTTGGTCCGCCAGTTTATCGGGGTGTCCCATACTGACGGATTCGCTAGTGAACAAGTATTTTCCGGATGACACGAATGAAATTCCTTTTTTGGCACAACGGGTAAATTGTGGATGAATAATTAGGGATAAATGAAATAGTGGAAATATATCCCCAAGCTGTGATTATAGTTTGCAGTTTCCCAAATCGACAACCACACAGAGCCCTGCAAGATAGATCTAGTTGCGTCATTTAGTCGAGCAAGGAAAATAAGATGTCGACGCTGCGGGTGGTGGCCCCTTGTTGCTCCACCACAAATTGTTTTGCTCGTTGCCCCATTTCGTTTGCCTTGGTGTCGTCATGGATGGCGGCTAACACAAATTGTTCAAACTCAGTTTGGTTATGCACGACTTGAGCGGCACGATTGGCTAACAGCATTTCGACAATGTCACGAAAATTTGATGTATTGGGTCCAAAACAAACAGTGACACCATAGGCGGCCGGTTCAATCATATTCTGTCCGCCGCGTTTACCCATGCTGCCCCCAACGAATCCAATGTCGGCTAAGCCCCACCAAGCTCCGAGTTCCCCAACGGCATCGACGAGAATGACCTTGGTACTAGGGTCGACTGGCTTGGTGATGGTTGAACGTCGACTCACGAGAAGACCGGTTTGTTCGATGGCTCGCGCAACCTCATTAAATCGCTCTGGGTGCCGCGGGACGAGGATTAGTTTCACTTGCGGAAATTCGGGAAGTAATTTCAACAACACAGACAGACTAATTTTCTCTTCTTCGACTTGGGTGGAACCTGCGACAATGACGAAATCGGTATCGGAAATTCCTGCGAGTTTTTTTAGTTCAACGGTGCGTTCGTTCTGTCGATCCGATTGTGCCCCATCGAATTTGATTGAACCGGTAACGGTAAGTTGTGTAGTCGCGGCACCAATTGACAGGAAACGCTGATAATATTCATCATTTTGGACAGCGATATGATCGAGTTGTCGCACGGTTGGTTTGATCATGAAGCCCAAACGGCGATACCCTCGGGTGCTGTTTGCACTGAGTCGACCGTTGACGACCACGACCTTCGTTTGTTGTGCGGCAAAATGGATGAGGTTAGGCCACATTTCTAGTTCGACGAGTACGAGTAGTTTGGGTTGAATTCGTCTCAGCGCAGTTTTGATAGCCCAAGAAAAGTCGAGTGGACAATAGAAGACGGTACGGGGCGCGTATTTTTTTCGAGCGAGTTCATACCCTGTACGCGTCGTTGTACTAATGACGCACTGGCATTGAGGGTCCCGCTGTTCGATTTCTTGAATCAGCGTTTGTAACAAGTTAACCTCGCCTACGCTGACAGCGTGAAACCAAATACAGCGTTTATTTGCATCGATGTGGATGCGAGGAACTAAGCCTAGAAATTTTTCAGCAAATCCTTGGCGGTACTTCCCGTGACGTACAGCCGAGTAAATGAGTTTGGGCAACAGTAGGACAATGAGCAGTAGGTAAACGAGGTTCCGTAACCAAGGCATTGGCGGGTCTCTCTATTGTCCGAGGCAACATTTTTTGTATTTTTTCCCGCTGCCACAAGGACAGGGGTCATTGCGACCAACCTTTGGTCCAATATTGCGGATCGTCTTGGAAGTATCTCCGCCTCCGCCGCTTGAATTCGGGTCCTGTTGCTGACGTGCGATGTCTGATGAGGATTGTGCTTGATCATGAGAAGCAGCGGATTCAACCCAAGTGGCTCCGACAAAATCTTCGTTGAGGCGTTCCATACGGAAGATTAGATCGGTAACTTGTTCACCTAACGAAAACCACATATCGTCATACAGTTTCATCCCTTCACGTTTGTATTCAACCTTGGGATCCTTCTGTGCGTAACCTTGTAATCCGACGGAACTGCGTAAGCGATCCATCGTTAATAGGTGATCTTTCCAAGCCATATCGACGATTTGCAGCAGCAACGACCGTTCCATTCGTCGCATTTCCTGATGGTGCTTATCTTCGACGGCGGAAGACATTGTTCGCAGTAACCGCTTGCGATTGAGCTCGCCAAGTTGTTTAACATTGATTTCAAATTCGACTTGATCCCGTAACCACAATGAAATGGTGGCAATTTCACCTTCATTGGCAACACGATCGAGACGGCTATTTTCCGATTGCTCGTCATAGTGCTTACTGATTTGTTCGGCGACCCAGTTGCGGTGGTTGTTCGATCTTTTCTGGCTTGCCAAACTAAGGTCCAAAAGCATTTCACGAATTTCATCTCGTTGCATGCTGCGGAAGCTATCCAATTCAATATCTGCATCAAATCGTTCGGCAGCCCATTTAACAAGTGCTTCACGATCTAGTCGACCATCGCTGCCTTCGGTGAAATGATAAATACTTGCCATGACCGGATATTCAGCTTCTTTGTGCGTGTACATTTCCATCGCTTGTTGATGAATTAATTCGACCAACACTTCGTTGCTAGATTCTCTAATATCTTCGTCAGTGATTTCAAAGCCAAACTTATTTTTAACCCAAGCGGCAAGCGACATTTTCCCATAGTTTTCCTGCAAGAACGCTTCGGATTCCGCTAAGTCAGCCTGGCCGATTGCGTGTACGGCCATGTCATGCAGTTCGATTTCGAGATCATCGATATGAATTTCCTTCAAATCGCGCGCTCGTAAATTTGTTTTCCAATTACTATTAACTAGTTTGGCCAAGGCCTCCCAATTCCATTCTTCTTCGTCAAAATCGTTAGGCAGGTTTTCTTCGATACCATCGCGAATACGAATGAGAGCGGCGCGCTCGGCTAAACGGCGGGCTTCATCTTGAGTCTGTTCGAAGTCCATACCAGCGAATACTCGGGACTCTTCCTTCATGCCGAACTCGTTATTCATCCAAGTTGCGAAAGAATCGACTCCGTAGTTCGGGTCTAGAAAGTGATCGAGGTAGTAATTGATTTGTTCGTCGAGGCAATCGGTGATTTTAGTGGAAACGTTATCGCCATCGAGAATTTCCTGACGATAGGCATACAGTCGCTTTCGCTGGGTATCCATCACTTCGTCGTATTCGAGGAGGTTCTTACGAATTTCAAAGTTCCGCTCTTCGACTTTCTTTTGAGCACTTTCAATTCTTCGCGAAACCATTCCGCTTTCGATACGTTCTTCTTCTCCCATCCCGAAGCGACCAAGGAGGCCTTTTATGGAGTCGCCTCCGAAGATTCGCATGAGGTCATCGTCGAGTGACAAGAAGAAGCGACTGCTACCCGGATCACCTTGGCGACCACAGCGTCCACGTAATTGTAAATCGATACGGCGGGCATCGTGACGTTCGGTGCCGATGACATGCAGACCACCGATTTCTTTGATTACCTCGCCTTCGGCTGACATGTTATATTCTTCGTCGATTTCGCGGATCAGGTCATCCCATTCTTGCTGTGGTACATCAAGTCGTGTTGGATATGTGGTCTGTAAGCGCGACCAAGCTAATGTCTCTGGATTACCGCCGAGGACAATGTCGGTACCACGTCCAGCCATGTTAGTAGCAATTGTTACGGCGCTGCGACGGCCTGCTTGGGCGATAATATCGGCTTCACGCCCGTGGTTCTTGGCATTAAGAACTTCATGTTCGATTCCGCGTTTATCAAGGTACTCGGAAATCAACTCACTTTTTTCAATAGAAACGGTTCCGACGAGGACCGGACGCCCAGCAACGTTTATTTGCTTGATGTCACTGCGTTGGAACGTTTCGCGTTTACGGGTATCTGCGGCCAGTAGTACAACGTTGCCATCGTTTTCAGATTCAACTTTACCGATGATTTCGTCACCATTGTCCATGATGAGCGTATCCCACTTGTTGATCTGCTCAACTTCGTCAGCGACGGCTTTGAATTTGTAGCGCTCTTCCAAATAAATCACATCGCGAAACTCTGCCCGCCTCATGGGGCGGTTTGTGGGGATGGCCACCACGTTCATTTTATAAATATCCCAAAACTCACGAGCCTCTGTGAGCGCGGTACCGGTCATACCTGAGATTTTTTTATAGAGCTTGAAATAATTCTGTAGTGTTATAGTTGCCAGCGTTTGAGTTTCTTCTTTAATCTTCACGCCTTCTTTGGCTTCAACTGCTTGGTGTAATCCATCAGACCATTGTCGCCCATCCATCAATCGACCAGTGAATTGATCAACGATGATGATTTTGTCGTCGCGGACCACATAGTTGACATCGGTCTTGTAGAGAAAATGAGCTTTGAGTGAGTTGTCGATTAAGTGCGGCCATTCCATATTACCGGCCGTATAAAAACTCTCAACGCCAGCTAATTTTTCAGCGTGTCGAATGCCGTCATCCGTTAGGTTGACGCTATGATCTTTTTCGTTGACGACAAAGTGATCGTCTTTCTTTAGTTGCCGTGCGAGCTTGTCAGCATCTGCGTATTTCTGCAAATTATCATGTGCAGGGCCGGAGATGATTAATGGAGTACGGGCTTCGTCGATTAATATGTTGTCGACTTCATCCACAATGGCATAGTTCAGCGCACCCTGGCTTTGTTGCTGGTGCGATGCAAAACGCTCATCGTCACGAGCTGCTGGACGCATGTTATCGCGTAGATAGTCAAAGCCAAATTCGTTATTTGTCCCGTAGGTGATATCACAAGCATAGGAAGCTTGGCGTTCGCGAACTGGCATGTCACTTTGAATGTTGCCGATTGTCAGTCCGAGCCCGAGAAACAACGGAGCCATCCATTCCATATCACGTCGCGCTAGATAATCGTTGACGGTGACAACGTGGACGCCTTTGCCATCGAGCGCATTCAGATAAGCGGGTAATGTGGCGACGAGCGTTTTACCCTCTCCCGTTACCATTTCGGCGATCTTCCCGTCGTGCAATACTAAACCCCCGATGAGTTGCACATCGTAATGTCGCATCGCAAGATAACGGCGGCCTGCTTCACGAGCTACGGCAAATGCCTCGTTACGAATATCTTCGAGCGTTTGGCCCGTCTTTAGTCGCTCACGAAATAATTCAGTTTGCTTCCGTAGTTCCTCATCAGACATGGCTTGATACTTAGGCTCAAGCGCATTAATACCTCCAATTTCCTCACTGTAATAATCAACTTGGCGTTTATTAGACGATCCAAATGTTGACGTTACAACTTGGTCAAATACATTGACAACACTGAGAAAAAAAGCTTTTATTAATTCCCAGATTCTGATAATTGTGTCCATTGATGCCTGTAGATATTGTGATTTGTCAGATCGACCGACGGTGAAGCTGGTGGGCTACAATTCTCGCCTATTGATGATCATTCATGGTTTGCATTGATTGGGACGTGAATTGTTGGTGAACACCCACTAACTAACCTAAACTAGTTATTTTATAGAGTTAAGATAACTGTTTGTAGCCTAATGGAGCAGCTATAAAGGGTCAACGCCGGTTGAAGTATTCCCATCTGGAAATATAATGATGTGGTTTGAAGTCGTAGGAAAGTAGGGGATGTATGAAGCCGGTAGCGACCACAGATATACGTGGGAAAATGATCCTCTTAGGGACTGGCACATCTGTCGGCGTACCGTCAATTGGATGTGGTTGCGATGTTTGTACCAGTTCGAACCCACGAAACGTGAGGACTCGCTGTAGTGTGGTATTTGGGTTGGAGCAGGGGAACTTGCTCATTGATACGCCGCCGGATTTGCGTCATCAATTGTTGCGAGAGAAAATAGGCATCATTCATAGCGTCCTGTTTACACACGAACACGCGGACCATATTTTTGGCCTAGATGATCTACGCTTGTTTCAGTTTTATCTAGGGCATGCCGTTCCGCTATATTGTGAAGCAGCCGTCGAAGCGAGAATTCGGCAATCTTATGACTATGCCTTTAGTAACGAGAAACCAACACACACGGGTTCAGTTCCGCAACTCGAATTAAGGCCGATGACCACTAAGCCGTTTGAAGTGTTGGGAACTAAGGTGACACCGATTCGGTTGAAACACGGCCCTCGTTTTGAAGTATTAGGTTTTCGTGTTGGCAATATTGCCTATTGCACCGATACGAATGAAATCCCTGAATCGAGCTGGCCGTTGCTTGCAGGGCTTGATTGCTTGATCCTCGATGCCCTACGGCACAAACCACATGTCACTCATTTTGGATTAGACGAAGCCGTTGACGCAGCAGAGAACATTGGCGCAGCGCGAACTATTTTCACACATATTTCGCATGACCTAGATCACGACGTGGTCAATGCAGCTTTACCGCCAACTATGGAATTGGGTTATGACGGTATGCAAATCGATCTAAATATCGAATAGAGCATCCGTCTATCAGTCCATGGCCGCTACTTGGTGGCCAGCTTAATTTTCCCGGCAACTTGTTTGATGTATTCAACCGTAATGTTGAGAACTTCAGAATTATAAAACGTAGTCGGGAAAATTTCACTTTCGCCATTTACTTTATCGCGTAAAGCTTCGCGAGTTTCTTTTTCCGCGTCACGAGCTTTCCGTTCAGCAAAGTATTTGTCTTCATTGAGCGTTATCCGCTTCTCTTTACGCTGTTCCTTATACTTCACAATTTGCTCCTGTAGTTCCTGAAACTTTTCAGAGGCGGCAATTCGTTTGGCGGATGCTGCTGTTAACGATTCAATGAGTGCGGCATCTCGCAAACCGAGCGATTCCTTGACCGTATCATCGACTTCATCAAACGCGACTGGATAATCCAAATCGGATTCTGAGACGTCCATATGGTCGGTAATCGACGGTAAGATTACGTCGGATTTGACTCCACGCAACTGAGTACTTTCACCACTAGGGCGATAAAACTGTTGCATCGTGATTTTTAACGCGCCTAAGTTTGGCGGATCAGCAATGCGGAATAGTTGCGAACCGAGGTCCAGTAAGCTTTGAACAGTCCCTTTTCCATGTGTGGCAGAGTCGCCGACCACAATTCCCCTATCGTAATCTGCTATGGCTCCAGCAAAAATCTCACTGGCACTCGCACTGAATTTACTACAAACGACGACGAGTGGTCCGTCCCATGCGGTACCCGAATTACGATCGTCATATTGCGACACTTCCCCGTCGGGGTTTTTTACTTGAACAACCGTTCCTTGATCGATAAACAACCCTGTTAAGTCGATTGCTTCAGTCAAGCTACCACCGCCGTTGGTTGATAGATCCATCACAAGGGCATCGACGCCATCTTTCTTGAAGCCATCGATGATTGCTCGTACGTCGCGTGTTGTACTGCGATAGTCCTTGACGCCTTTGCGAGCGGCTTCCATATCCATATAGAAGGACGGCAAATTAATGATCCCAACTTTGTACTTTTTGCCGTCTGTCCCAAGTTGATGTTCGAGAACCTTGCCTTTTGCTTCACTATCACGCAATTGAATTTTCGCTCGCACAATTATGACTTCGACAGTTTCAGCACTACCATCGTGGATAATTCCTAAGCGTACGGTGGTACCCGCTTTACCTCGGATTTTGGCTACCACGTCATTCAACTTCATGTCGATAACGTCAACCATTTCACCATCATCACCTTGGCCAACGCTCACGATTCGATCTTTAACGGTTAGGTCACCTTGCAGATCGGCTGCTCCACCAGGAATAATTTTGGTGATGTTCGTGTAGCCATCTTCAAGAGTCAATTGTGCGCCGATGCCATCAAGATTTAACCGCATTTGGATTTCAAAGTTTTCCAAAGTCGTTGGTGACATGTACGTTGTGTGTGGATCATAACTGGTGGTGACCGCAGTCAGGAACATCTCGAGTAACTCGTCGCTCTTGGTTTGCTGCATCTGCTTGAGCAAACTGTTATAGCGGCGGTGCAATCGCTGCTGTGCTTCATCACCTTCGGTTTCGTCTCCCTTGAGAACGAGCAGGTTGTATTTGATTCGTTTACGCCAACGCTCGTCGAGGACTGTCCGGTCGGGTGCGTATGTCAGGTTGTCCCAATCCGTGCTGAGGTATTCGTCTTTAGTAAAATCGTGTTTTTCATCAATCATGCGATTGGCAGCGGCGACACTTTCCACCATGCGCTCCATCAAGCGATCAAATACAGTGAAAGCAAATTCTAATTTCCCTTCGTTAATCATGTCATCGATATCATTTTTCTTGGCATCGAACTCATCAATGTCGTCCTGCAGAAAGTAGAGCTTCATGGGATCAAGTGCTTTTAAGAACGTAACTATTGCACGTTGGGATATTTCGTCATCTAACTTATGTTTTGTTAGATGTTGACGGGTCATCAAAATCCGTACGGTCAAAGTGATTTGACGGTCTTTGGCAGATGGTTTGCCAATGCTCGTAGCTGCGGATTGTGTCGTTGAATTTGTATCCGTAGATTTCACCGCTGGCTTTTGCGCGATGGCAGTAACGTTCGAGCAAATCGACGTAATCAGAAATAGAGCGACGAGGATTTTAGAAGTACGGCAAAGTTGAAGCCTACACATATCTGTTTTCCAATTCGGTTGAATCGTTGAATAAATCGTTTATAACTAGCTTTGGACATGCGTGAGGCTGATTAAACCTAATCGCGAGCCACATACATTATAGTAAATATGTACGTCGCTGTAGGTTGAAATAGTACTTGTTCTAAGGGCTAGATGCAAGATAGGCAGTCAACAGCGCATTGGGCTTTTTGTAATTTATAGATATCCAGTACCTATTGGAGAATTGAATCCGTTGTTCAAACTAACAAAACACCGCCTTGGTCTCTTTCAACAATTGATTTTCCCTAAACTCGCTGGCGTGGTAGCGGTAGCGAGCTGGTTGGGGCTCAGTTCCGCTCTATCGGCTGGTGAACCGGTTGAGCTTGTTCGCGATGGACACGCCGTGGCGGTTCGCTCGGTTTTAGCTGTTCAACTGCCCGGAGATGCTTGGAAAACATCGATTGTTGGTCCTGATAAAGTGTCAGTATTTCAAGGAGCAGGTCAGGGCGCTCGTTTGGTGGCGGGCGTGAATGTCCCAGCGGGGGATTTTGAGATTCGGGCTCGATTGCGCATGTTGGACCAAGAAAAATCGGCGGCTGGCTTTTTCTTTAACGGTAGCTTCTTTGGATTTGAAGGAGCAAATGCGAACGAAGTCTTTTTAAATGGGCCGGCGTTTGGTGGTGGATTAAAAAGTTTAGGTACCAGCAAACAATATTTCGAGCGTGGTAGCTGGATCGATTTTGTTGTCCAGCGACAAGACAAGTCGCTGTCGTTTATGATAAACGGCAAAAAGTTGATTGCTATTGGATCGAGCGGTCACTTTGAGAATTGGGGTTTCTTACCATGGCGCAGTACGATGCAAATCACATCCCTCTCGATTTCCGCAGATAAGTTGGTCAAAGCTCCTGTACCGAAGAGTCGGGGCTATTCCATTCCAACGATTGATTTGGCAGGGCAAACGTTTCGGCAGACGATTGTGGACCGTGAGAAGGGTCAGTATTTGGGACACCCGACAACTGTCTTGCTGGAAGATAACAAGACGATTATAGCGGTTTACCCTAAGGGCCATGGTCGCGGCGCCATTGTCATGAAGAAGAGCTCAGACGCAGGTAAGACTTGGTCCCCTCGACTAAAAGTGCCTGAAAGTTGGGCGACGAGCAAAGAAGTGCCGACTATTTTCCCAACGGTAGATAAACAGGGGAAGCAGCGTTTGATAATGTTTTCGGGGTTATACCCAATCCGCATGGCCTACTCGGAAGATAACGGGGCACAGTGGTCTCAACTCGAACCGATTGGGGATTACGGCGGTATTGTTGCGATGGGATGTTTGATTCGTATGAACAACGGAGACTACGTAGCGTTGTTCCACGACGACGGGCGTTTTATCAAAGGAAGTGGCAAGTCCGATAAGTTCTTCGTTTACAGTGTTCGTTCATCTGATGGTGGCATGACATGGTCAGACCCGACAGTGATTGCAACGCATGACATTGCACATTTGTGCGAGCCAGGTTATACGCGGTCACCTGATGGTAAGAAAATTGTGGTGTTCTTGCGTGAAAATAGCCGTCGGTTGAATTCATTTATGATTGAGTCTACCGATGAAGGCGAAACGTGGAGTGAGCCTCAGGAATTACCAGCAAGTTTAACGGGCGACCGCCACATTGCTAAATATACGGCCGATGGCCGATTGTTTATCACGTTTCGAGATACTACTCATGCTAGCCCCACTAAAGGCGATTGGGTCGCTTGGGTGGGGACGTTTGACGATATCATGTCAGGGCGTGAAGGTCAGTACCGTGTTCGTTTGATGGATAACACCAAGGGCGGAGATTGTGCGTATCCGGGCTTAGAGCTATTACCTGATGATACTCTAGTCACGACAACCTACGGACATTGGACCAAAGGTGAAACAGCCTATGTTGTGACCGTACATCTCAAGCTGTCTGAACTTGACGAGCATGCCAAGACTTGGGCATTGAAATAAGTGCAGATGTTTGTGACCATGAATTAACATGATTTCTCATTCATGGAATGCTTCGTAAGTAGCTCAATAACTGTTGAATCCATCCAACGACAGTTACCGGAAGATTGTCGTTGTGATAAATAGCCCAAGTGGCCGCCGTGTGTTGTGCAGTACATATTAGTCGACTTGGATAGTTCCACGTCCGCAAACACTTCAGACGGAACGATCGGATCATCGTCAGCGTAAATAATTGTTGTCGTCGCTTGAATCTCGTGCAACTGATACTTGCTACTGCTTTGCTGATAATAGTCGACTGCTCCAGCAAATCCATTGAGTGGTGCTGTAAAACGGTCGTCAAATTCTTCGAGTGTTTTGGGGAATGGATTTAAAGTGCTGTAGGGGCAATCTGGGTACATCAACCGCCGACGCTTGAGATTTCGACGCAATCCCTTCAGAAAATATCGGTTGTAAAACCCGCGGTGGCGAATACTCAATTGTTGACAGCCATACGCTAGATCAATTGGTGGTGCAAAGGCCACCGCCCTGATGATCGACAAATCTGGATATTGCTGATGTTGTGCTAGCATCCGTAACAAGATGTTCGCGCCTAAGGAAAACCCAGCAATGGCAATATCATGCTGACCGGTGTATTGCTGGATCCATGTGACTGCATTCGCTAGATCCTGTGAACACCCAGCATGTGCCGTTTTGCGTGCGAGGGACATTCCTTCATCGCATCCCCGTAGGTTCACGCGGAATACTCGCCGCCCGCCTTGCGATAACTTGCCGCTTATTCGTTGCATGTAACCAGAGGTATAGCACCCACCGAGTCCATGCACCAAGACGATGTTTGGCTGCTCGCAATCGTGGGGCCCGTTTTCATAGAGAAATAATTGCTCGCCATCATCAAGCGTAACTGTGTGTTGTTGAGGTGAGGACGGTTTAGGATGACTCGGTAATAACATCCCCATAATCGTTTGGCGGTTAGCGCCACGGAGGCCCCAATGTGGCTTGAAATCTAAAACATTATTCATGAGGGCATTGTAATAGAAGGGTGCTGGATAATGTACCGGTTATGTTTCAGTCCGGCGCGTATTCGATCATTGCACACCCCAACCGCCGCCGCCTGGAGTTTTAATAGTGATTTGGTCGCCTGCTTCAACGGTACATTGTTCGCATCCCGCCAATAACTTTTCACTGCCGTCCCGTCGCCTCAGCACGTTCGCTCCCGCTTTGCCATTGCCGCCACCTTCCATTCCGGCCGGAGTGAACTCACCTCGTCGGTTGGAGAGCAGCGAGACTGTTAAGGGAGCTAAAAAAGTGATCTGCCGAATGACACCATCCCCGCCGGCATGTTTTCCCACGCCTCCAGATCCACGGCGAATGGAAAATTCATTGAGTCGCACGGGATATCTTCGTTCCATGACTTCCGGATCAGTTATTCGTGTGTTGGTCATATGAGTATGCACAGCGCAAGCGCCTGCGGCCTCGGCGGTCGCGCCGGCGCCTCCGCAAATCGTCTCGTAATAACCAAAATTATCATCGCCGAAAAGTAGATTGTTCATGGTGCCCTGACTACCCGCCGCTAAACCCAAAGCACCAATAAGTACGTCAACGATGCGCTGCGATGTTTCAACATTTCCACCTACAATTGCGGGACATTGATGTGGGTCAGCATGGTCTCCTGGATTCAGCAAGCCTTGAGGGATCAATATTTTTACAGGCTTCAGAACTCCAGCGTTCAAAGGAATATCTTCGTTAATCAAGCATCGCATCACATACATCACGGCGGCAGTGACAATTGCGGAATTGGCGTTTAGGTTTGATGGCAGCACGTCCGATGTCCCCGCAAAATCGAATGTGATATTGTCTCCGGCAACGGTAATGGTGACTTGAATCTGCGCCTCATGATGGCCAGCAGCATGTTCGTCTAAAAAATCGGTATGGCGGTACACGCCATCGGCCAAGGCACTAATGGCTTGCCGTGTTTTTAATTCCGCCGCACTTTGGATAAATTGCATGTACGCTAAAACGTGTTGCTGACCCGTCGAGTCTAGCAGTTGCTGCAGATCATTGACGCCTTGTTGGTTTGCTGCAATTTGTGCGCGAATGTCCGCTAAATTTACTTGGGGTGTGCGTGACGGAAATGGATGGTCGTCGAGAATTTGTAGTAATTTATCCTCGTGCGACTGACCCGCGGTTAGTAGCTTAAACGTACGGATTAATACTCCCTCCTCGGCCAATGTTGTTGAAAACGGAGGCATAGAACCAGGTGTAATGCCACCGATCTCGCTGTGGTGGGCGCGGCTGGCAGTAAAAAACAACAACGCCTCGTCATCGAACACTGGTGTGACCACTGTTATATCCGGTAAATGAGACCCTCCCCGATACGGATCGTTTGTAATAAATACGTCCCCTGCTTGAATACCCTGGGAGTCAGCGAGTTGCTCGGCAATGATCGCTCGCACCGTCTCGCCCATGGCCCCTAAATGCACGGGTATGTGGGGAGCGTTGACGACCAGTTCGCCTTTGGATGTGAAGATGGCACATGAGAAGTCGAGTCGCTCACGGACATTTACACTGCTGGAAGTATTCTGCAATGTGATGCCCATTTGTTTGGCAATGGCGGCAAAATGATTGTTGAATATTTCAAGTTGAATTGGGTCGGGTTTTCCATCACCATCCGTTGTCGAGGGCACAACACGCGAACTGTTTGGACATGCTTGAGACTCGAGAAGCAACTCTCCTTGGCTCAATAATGTTGCGGTCCAGTTGGGGTTCACGACCGTCGTACAATGTGATTCACTGATTATCGCGGGTCCTGTGACGACCGCTCCTAACGGTAAGTCAACGCGACGAAACAGTGGTGTATCAACCCATTGCCCATCGAATCGAGCTTGTTGTGACTCCATGGGATTAACGGAAACAGAAGCTACCTTGTTCGATGGCGTGTCAGATTGCAGTGATTTGCCACGGGCGGTTATGCGGATCGTTGCTAATTCCAGCAACTTTTGAGGATGCGTGTATCCATAGCGTTGTTCGTGTCTACGATGAAAATGAGCGATAAAGTCGTCTGCTGGGAGGTGAACTGGAAGCGGATCTGTCGCCATATAGGTTGCCAACGGGATCTCTATCGCTTGATCAATTCCAGCAAAACGTATTTCACTGCTAACGGTAACTTCGATGCGGTGCTCCAAAATATCCGTTTCTTGGACCGCTTTAATTGCTTGGCTTGCCAATTCCTGTATCGAACTGGAAATATCGTCGAGCAACTCATCATTGAGTGTTTTATATATTCCTTGTTGGCATTGATGAGTTAATTCCGCCTGCTCGATTCCGACTGCGGAGAGTATCCCCGCTTCCGGATGAATTAGAATGGTTTTCATTCCCAGGGACTCAGCGATGCTGCAGGCATGTTGAGAACCTGCCCCTCCAAAGCTAACTAATAGATACTGCTCGGGTGCGTATCCACGCGCGATCGAAACAGTACGTATCGCTTGGGCCATATTGGTATTTGCGATTTCCAAATACCCTTCCGCAAGTTCGATTGTGTCATGCTTACAGCACGTTTCAATTTCGATTGTACTGTGTAATTCTTTTAGCTTGGCTAGCGCCGCATCTTTATCGAGCGGGATAGGGAAATCAGCGACAGGCAGTTTCCCGAGGACCAAATTTAAATCCGTGACTGTCAACGGTCCTTGTTTCCCGTAACAGGCGGGTCCTGGATCTGCACCAGCGCTGGCGGGGCCAACGGTTAGTTTTATACCATCGAAACCGCAGATAGATCCGCCTCCAGCGGCAACTGTCTCGATGGCCATCGTGGGTGTAACAATTCGAACGCCAGATTTTATCGTTTCATATTCGTATTCATAACTCCCGCCAAACCGTGATACGTCCGTGCTAGTTCCGCCCATATCAAATCCGATCGCTTGCTGGTATCCCGCTCTTTTAGCAGCGTGACTAAATCCAACGACACCACCGGCAGGCCCAGAGAGAATGCTGTCTTTACCACTGAATAGCTCTGCTGCAATGAGACCACCGGCGGAAGTCAGCAAACGCACATTAGAATCAGCATGAAGGTATGTACGAAGTTGTTCGAGATAGTTGGTTAGTACGGGATTTAAGTAAGCGTCAAGTACGGTCGTATCTGCGCGGGGGACCAACTTGATGAGAGGACTGACACTTGATGAAATAGAGACTGACGCGAAAGAAAATTCTTTGGCGATCTCAGCGATCACTCGTTCATGTTCTGGATTAACAAAACTGTTGAGTAAACAAACGGCTAGCGATTCAATTCCCTCGGTAAATAACTGAGCTAGCTGCCGCCGTACTTGATCTCGATCGATGGGGTTTAAAATATTGCCATGCGTATCAATACGTTCATTTATCTCGATTGAAGCCGTGATAAGTGGAACGGTTTTTTGTATGTTTAATTCAAAGAGCTGCGGCCGGTTTTGGTTTCCGATTTCAAGTAGGTCTTGGAATCCGGCCGTCGTTACGAGTGCAGTTTTGGCTCCGGTGCGAGTTAATAGTGCATTGGTGCCACGCGTAGTGCCGAGTCGCAGATTAATAGGCGGGAGTGACTCGTTAAGAGGAATCCCTAATACGTGATGAATTCCAATAATGGGCGCCGACAATTCTGCCCGAATTTCATAGGATTGCCCGATCACTGAGCTCGGCAGTGGAGAATCGAGCGTAAGTGTGCCGCTAGAGTCCGAGGCAATAATGGTTCGTTGGATGTCATCACCAATACCATTTATATTATTCTCAGCTGAGTCCTTGTCATTGATAACGGACAATTGAGTTCCAACCCAAAACCCGCTTGGATCGTCAACTCGCAGAGGGTCGAGGATAACCGCTGCAGTAAGTGTTGTGATTCTGCCGAGTGTACGGCTCGAGCTCAACAGTTTGTGACGTTTAATGGTTGATGATGAGTGTTCAATACAATCGGTGAATGTACCACCGACATCGATCGAAAACTCATATTGGGGAGCAGTCACGTTGAATTAGCTCTTTTTGGCGCCAACACAGATAAGGTGCGAATAGGTGCGAAAATACATCCGACCGCCAGACACTGCAGGAACGCTACGGCTTGCCTCACCCAAAGGATTGTTCCCCAATACTTTGAATTCTTGACTCGCTGCGATGACATGGACGACACCTTCTTCGTCGATACAAAAAAGTTTATCACCGACGCGAATTGGCGAACCTGAAAATGCACAATCAAGTCTTTGTTGGTATAAGGTCTCTCCAGACTTAAGATCGATGCACGACAGGATGCCTTTATCATAAAAGCAGAACAGCAAATTATCTTTAATGACGGAAGTGGGTACGTAGGGTGCGGCGCGTTCGAGTTTGAAGCGTATTGTTGGCTTATCGCCAGGTTGCACTGCGACCACAGAGTTGCCACCACCACCGGATCCCGTTGAACCTAGGATGAGATCGTTCGCAAAAATGGGAGAGGAAACCGTTCGCATATTGAAGGCAATGATGCCCCAATTTTGTTTCCCAGTGAACGGGTTGAGACTATACATTCCGTCTGTGGTGTTGGTGCAAATCAGTTCATCCCCGTTTTGTCCGGAGTATATTGCAGGCACACTGTAGCTAGCCGAGGCGCTGCCACGTGGTGTTTTCCAGCGCTGCTCACCAGTGTTTTTATCTAAGGCATAGACAAAGCTATCGCCGGGCTCAATTCCCTCGGGCAGTTGTTTCGAGGCTTGTGAAGCATTCAGGAACAGCATGTCTTTATAAATGACTGGTGAAGTGCCAAATCCATGTTGACTCGACCAGGTGCCTAAGTCACGCGTCCACACTTCATCGCCATTGTGAGAGAACGCTTTTACAAAGGTGTGTTGGGGATCTGACCAAGCGAAGTACACGAGGTCTTTGTCGACGGTTGGAGTACTCGACGCATAGCTGGATCGGGAATGCAGCTTATGAGTCGTTGATTTGAAATCGCGCTGCCATTGAATTTCTCCAGTAGCGGCATCAAGGCACAAAATATGACGTTCGGCGGTCGTGGGGTCCGCGCTGAGCAAGAACACTTTTTCACCCCAGACAACGGGTGACGAATGACCGATTCCAGGCAGCGCGACTTTAAAGAGTGTCTCTTTTTCGGACCATGTAGATACGAATGTTTTTAGCTTAGCAACACCTTGGCCATTGGGACCATGGAAGCGTGTCCACTCTTGGCTGTGGACTGGTTGACTAAAGAACAAGGCAATCATGAATAATGCAAAGCAGCGCATAGTGTGAAATCCTATGGATGTTGTTATGAAACGGTTTCTACTAGTTTACCTAATATTTTACTCGCTCGTGAGGAGCTGAGGTGAATCGCCATAGTCCTTTCCGGTGCGTCCGGCGCTGATGATGACCAATACTCCACATGTCATTAATCCGATGGCGACGAAGTAGGGCAGGTTCAGATGGATAGTAAGCAGGGGGATGCCGATTCCAGATCCGATGATACGGGCTAGCGAACTGATACTTTGCCCCACACCCATAATAACACCCTGTTGCTCTGGATTACTGCGTCGTGACAGCAGGGCCAACAGGGAAGGTTGCATGAAGGCAAATCCGGTGGTCACAATGCCAAGTGCGACAAACAGAATCGAAGCATTTGCTTCGTTCATAGCAAGTAGCATCACGGCAAACCCAAGGACTTGTAACATCGCACCACCGGTGGCCATCGTGGCGTCCTTGAAACGACCCGCTACCTGCCGAACAACGCCACCCTGAACCACCGAAAGCATGACGCCGATGAATGCATAGGTCGCGCAGATTTGGATGTTTGAAAATTGGAATGGCGCCGTGGTGATTTTGTTGTTGTTTCCTTTGATTAGCAAAGACAATGTCGTTTCAAAATTTGCAAATGAGAATATGCATACGAAACTTGCTAACAGTATCAAGCCAATCGAGGGGATGCCGATTGCCGTTTTAAAAGCTTGCAAGTCAAATCGCTTATGCGCGGCAGAAGCACTGTCGATGGTGCGTGATTCCGGAAGTTTAAAAATAGCAAGGCAGAGTGCGCATGCTGAGAGCACAGCGGCAGCATAACCTGGCCAAGGACCCGGCGTATCCTCTTTTCCAATAAGGGCGATCATGCCAAGTAGTGGCCCGAATGTGAATCCAGCGCCAAATGCCATGCCGATCAACGCCATGCCTTTACTACGTGTTTTTGGTGTTGTTGTATCGGCGATATAAGCCTGAGCGGTGGAAATTGTTGCTCCCGAGATTCCTGCCCCTATGCGAGTTATGAAAAGTAGTATCAGTACTGTTTTTGGGTCATCGAGTGTGGTCGCAAATCCAAATAGAGAATAGAACACGACCGATCCAAACAAACCGACCATTAAGATCGGCCGGCGGCCGTAGCGGTCGGATAATTTCCCCCAGAATGGAGCAAACAAAAATTGCATGATCGAAAAACTTGCCATCAACATGCCAAGTTGGATTCCCGTTTCGTCTTGACTATAGGCTTTGGCGTAGACGGGTAATAAGGGCAGTACAAGTCCAAATCCAAGTAGGTCGATGAAGACGACGAGGAAAATTACGAGGCGTGAACCTTTGGTGGGTTGGTCGGTCATGTGCGAGGCGGTTTGTTCTACAGTTGTGCTGCGGTGTTGTTTGGATTAATCGGCCAAGGTGCGATGCGAATGTTCTTAGGATGCTGCCGATGCTTGTCCAAGTTTGCGCAATAAAGTGAATTCATAGATGCCACTATTGTGACCGTCACTAAAGGCGATGACATAGGCATAATTGCCAAGCGGCTTCATCGACTCGATGAGTAAAGGTTGCGCTTCTGCGGCACTGATTACTGGCAAAAGTTCAACAGGTTTTGGTTTTCGAGCGTCAACTCGGCAATGAGCACATGGACAGTGTTTGCGTAATACCGCAAAGGCAATTTGTGATTCGCTGTCATCATTCCAAGTAATGCGTAAATGCGAGTCGGAGGTTAACTCCAACGCGGTAGGGTATTCGCTAGGCGAGTTGCTCATGCTGGTGGTTCGCCTTGAAGGATGGAGGACAGCGTTAATAATAAGCGTTCCACTTCTTGTGCTGTATTGTAATGTACGAGTCCCAATCTTAGCATGCCCTCCGGCTCAAGTTGTAGTGCTCGGGTTAACTGCAGCGCATAATAGTTTCCATGCCAAGCGTAGATTTCATAATCACCGAGCGCTTGAGCAAGTTGTGCGGATGTCCAAGTCGGATGCGAGATAGTAACGGTGGGCACTCGATGGCTCAAGTCGCCACTGGCGGATATGCCATGGATCGTAATACCGCTACTCGTTGCGATTTTCTCCAACCCTACCAATAATTGTTGGCACAACGTATTCTCATAATCTTCGATAGCGTTATAAGCGATTTGCAAGGCAGTTCGTCGTGACAGCGACCCGTCGTCAGCAATACTGTGTCCGATGTTCGCGATGTAATCAACGGCGGCTCGAGCACCACATAAGCAAGCAAAATTTTGTGTGCCGGTCATCCATTTGTCTGGCGTGTTATTTGCTGCAGGTTCGACTTTGTATGGCTGCAGTTCTGTTAGTAGTGATTTCTTGCCCCAGAGAACTCCGATATGTGGCCCGAAAAATTTATAGGTTGAACAGGCAAGGGCATCGCAGCCGATTTCTTGAACATCGATCAGTCGATGCGGGGCATAATGGACAGCATCAACAAAGGACAATGCATCGTATTGCCGTGCGTATTGACAGATTTCCGCAACTGGATTGATTGACCCAGATGAATTCGAGGCCAGCCCGACTGCGACTAATTGGGTGCGTTGGTCGATTTTACTTTTAAGATCGTCGACATCCAGAGTGCAATCGGCAGGATTTATCTGAGCATAGCGAACCTCAACTCCTCGATCTCGGGCCGCAAGTGCCCACGTAGAGACATTGGCGTCATGATCGAGCTGTGTGACGACAATGTTATCACCGGATTGCCATTGTTGCGAAAGTGCTCGCGAAAAGGCGAAGGTGATGGTGGTCATATTCGCGCCAAATATGATTTCATCCGCATCGTCGGCACCTACAAAATCTGCCAGGGCACGGTGAGCTGCTGAGACGAGCGTGTCACTTTCGCGGCTTGTCGAAAACAGTCCACCGTGATTTGCATTGCAGGTGGAAAAATAGTGTGAAATTGCGTCGATGACCGATTGCGGAACTTGAGTTCCCGCTGGGCCGTCGAGGTAGACGGCCTTTTGGCCGCCATGTCGTCGAGATAGTGCTGGAAATTGCGAGCGGCAATGCTCAATGAGAGCCGTCGACAAACTGGGTTTGGGTGTAATCATGATGATTGGAAAGGTGGTTTGAAAGTTTGATTGATCCCAGAAAACAAAAATGTACTAAGTCGTGGATTCACGGAGATCGATGAACCGTTTGGATTTTCCTTCGGATCGCGGCAGCGAGTTTGCGGCGACACAGGTAACCGGCACATGTAGGCCTAAAGAAGTTTCCAGCTTATCAGCAATCCGTTGAGCGTCATTTGTCGTATCTTCAACTTCGATTGCGAGTTGATCGAGTTCGCCGCTACGGGTAGCTGTAATGCGGTATTCGGTGACGTCATCAAAACTACGCATGATTTCATCAAGGGCAGCGGGGAATATATTGACGCCGCGGATGACTAACATATCATCGGCTCGTCCTAGCACACCTCCCGCTAAATGCACAAAGCTATTGGATTCTTGGAATTCGTGAATGACACGGTCACCAGTGCGATATCGAATAACAGGGCATCCAGATCTACCGAGTGTAGTTAGGACCAGTTCACTTAATTCTCCGGTCTTTGCTGGTAAGTTTGTTTCGGCGTTTATGAATTCCGCAATGAACTCTGCTTCACATACATGAATGCCCGTTCTATCTGCGCTAGCAAAACCCCAAGGTCCGATCTCAGATGCGCCGGCATGGTCAAACAGGGTTGCGCCCCAAGCTTCTTCTATGCGTGCTCGGATTGTCTCAGCAGAACCACCAGGCTCACCCGCAACAATAATTTTAGAAACGCCATTGTCGCATAAATTTATGCCGTGATTTTTAGCAACTTCGGCCAGATGCAACGCGTAAGTGGGGGTCGAGAAAAGTAACGTGGCACCACTGGATTCGATTAATTCCAATCTTGCTAAGGACCGCAGGCCACCTCCCGGAATGGACATAGCGCCCCGCGCGACGATCGCGTCATGAGCAGACCAAAATCCAATGAAAGGGCCGAATGAAAATGCTAAAAATGCTCGATCTTGTTCTGTAATACCGGCGGCGTCGAGCACGTATTGCCATGTGTCGATCCACCATTGCCAGTCCGTGGCTGTGTCTAAGATGACCAGCGGCGATCCCGTTGTGCCTGACGTGCGATGGAACCGAACATATTGATCAGTGGCGTAGGAAAGGTTGACCACGGAGTTGCTCTCTGAATTATCGGAGATTAACTCATGCTTCGTCGTAAAGGGCAAAGCGGCAAGTTCGGATAAATCGTTGAGTTGTAAATCGTGCGACCCAAATTTCTCATGGTAGAAATTATTTGCCGGTAAGATTTCAGCCAACAGATGGTTCAGCCGTTGTAGCTGATGTTGTTCGATTTCTGAGCGAGTTGCCAATTGTAAGTTGCGAGTGGCTTGAGACATTTAACACGACCAGTTTTTATTATGTCAAAAGAACGAACATTAGTCAGATTGCAAACAGCGATTGACTAAGGCTGAGGAGTGGTTGGGCTTGGCAATCCAGGGATACCTGGAAGTCCCGGCAGGCCAGGTATGTTTAAACCACCTTCGTCGAGTCCTTTGATGTCTTCGAGCGTTGATTTCTTAGCTGAGATTAAATCGGTATTTGACAGGTGGATTTGATTGTAGACTTTTTCGTCGATCAAGTAGTACCATTCTGCAAATCGCTCGTTGAGTTCACGAACTCGATTGCGAGCTAACTCCAGTTTATCTTGGTATTCTTGTGTTCTACGAGCGTTCTCTTTGGTAATTTGATCGCGGAGTTCTTTTAGTTGTTCCGGCGTCAATTGCACAGGTGCTAACTCAGGTTTGCCTTCGTCTTCATTTTCCGGTGCCGTTGGTGCTGCAGGTTTTTCGACAGGCTCACCTTCTTGTGTAGGAGTGTCGACTGTGGTGGCCGCAGGAGCATCTGTTGTCGGGACCGGTTCATCCTGACAGCCTTCTTCTTTTGCTTCTTCTTTTGCTTCTTCTTTTGCTTCTTCTTTTGCTTCTTCTTTTGCTTCTTCTTTTGCTGCTGGGGTCTCAGGCTTGTCCGTAGATTCTTCGTCTTTCTTTTCACCAGCCGCGGGATTTGCTGGTCCTTCAGGCAATGGAGAAAGTTCTGGCTTGGGGATTATCGCTTCATTAAGTCGAGTGGTTACAAACAAGAATCGCTTAACCGTTTCATCACCGGCTGTCTCCGTGTCGACTTCGCCAAATCGCAATATATATTTTACGCCTGTTTTCAGTGAGACGTGAATTTCACCGTTGGCACTTTTGAGTTCCATCAAGCCATCTTTTTCGGTGCTGGGATCTCCATAGAGTCCGAGTTGGCCGAGCGCGGAAATCACGCCAGGTGTGGATAATGATTCATTGGACGCTCGCAGATCAGATCGCAAATATTCTGGTTTGCGTGCTACATCGTCAATTTCAAGGTTTTCCAATGCCGTTTTCAACGTCTCAATACGTTCGTTGTTCAATTCTTCTTCGTCCGTCAGCGTTATGACAGCGGGTTCGGAGGATTGCCCATCGTATTGCAGCATAGAGTTTAGTTGCCAGATGTTATCGGTCTCATCGAGTGATAGACTGGAATTGGACCGCGGTGCGAGAGTTGGTCCTTGTTGTGTTTGATAAATGGCGTAGTCATTAATGTCGATGGTGGTCAGATCTAAGCCGCTAATATCTAATAGATTATTCTCGATCCATTTGGAGAAATCAGTATCAAAGACATCCATATCGAGTTCGATGGTGAACGTGATTTCGTCATCGGGTCGTCGGGCCGCAAAGTAGAATTTTTGCATTCTTGGATCCGCGCCAGCTTCGTTTCCGACAGTGACTGACTTACCAACGATTAACGAGTATTCTTCGCCTTGGTCATCGCGGACGGTGATCAGTGTTCCAACACCGGTGTTGGAGACTTCGAGTGTATCGGAATTTGGTGCGATAACGGCGAACTCAGCGTGTAGCGATGTTTCTGTGCCGATTAGGTCGGCGATTTTGAGGCCGTTAAATGCAGTGGCGGCAAGGGACATTTGCTGTTCCGCATCCGCTGGGTAATCATTGTGTGATGGAATGACCCATTGTCCGAGATCATCTCTTTTTACCGAAAAGGACTTGAGTCGAGCGGCTTCTTCATCATAGGTCGTAATTTCTAATTCGACCGCATTTTCGGCGGTGAAGCCTGTGAAGACCTCCTTTCCTATTTCTTCTCGCGCTATTCTAAGTTGGTCTTGGTTACCACCGGTGTTCACGGTTCCCGTGAAAATAGCTGCAATGACTGCGCCGGTTGCGAGAACAACGTAGATGATTGTTTGGACAAGATTGTTCATGATTATCGATACTTTAATATTTGAAAGTTTAAATGATGTGACGAGTGTCGTCTTTAAATGTTGTTTCCTTGCTACAGTGGTTACCGTAACCGTGCGCTCGCAACCCCTTTACGTTCGCGAATACGACGGAAAAAGAACACAATGATTGCGATGAGTAGCGGAGGAATGGGTGGAATAAGTACAGCAGCAAGTTTGTAGCGATTACGAAGAGCGGCTAGTTTGCTTTCGCTTTCACGTTTGATGGTCGCGATTTTTTTATCACGACTGCGCTCTTCTTGAATACGAGTAACCTGAACCTTGCGTTGGTTTTCCTGCTGGCGACTCGAAAGATTAATCAACTTTGCTCGCACCATGCCTGGGTCGGGTCGTTCGGTACTCGCTGGATCTTGCAATCTCACCACTTCTTCTTGAAATTCCTCAATTTCCTTTTCGAGTTCTTCTTCCATAGTTTCAATTTTGCTATTGGTTAGCTTATGAGATTTAGAGATAGCATCAGTTTGCAAACCCTGTTCGATACCAACTTGGTGTTCCACTGTTTTCAACGTGCTGTGCCGTAGTTTTCGTTTGCGGATGGCGATGTAGTCCATTTCGTCAGTTAAGTAGTCAACCACATTTAGCAGAAACGTAACGTTTTCAAACTTATACGTCACATCCTGGAGGGCTGCAGGTCTAGCACGGATTGATAAGAATGCGTTGAACATGATATCTACGTCGGCAATATAGACAACCTTCATAACAGGTTTTTCACCACCCTCAACACTGGCCACTGCACCTATAGGTTCGCCTTCGATATAGACGGCAAGGTTATTACTACCTCGTTCGCCCTCTGACTGCATTTGCTTAATGCGTTCAAGGGCACCGCGATCACCGCGGGACAGTGCTTGCATTTCTATCATGTACTCCGCAGATTTAACGGTTCCCGCATCGCGATTGGACGAATTTACCAGTGGCGTGATATCCAGATGGCTTTTAGATTCATCGATTTCAATGGCGCCGGGGACGGGTAACAACAGTTCCTGTAAGCCAGAAGTGATTGGATGTTCCGGATCGAGTCTTGTGGTAAAGACCCAGGTATCAAGGATGCCTCGATATTTCAGTAGTGGGTAAGGATTGTCGGATTGCCAAACTAGGTCGGGCTCGTACAAACCAGGATTGGTGCGTGACAGCGCACCTGGAATTGTGATTCCAAGAGTATCCCATAACCTTGTTAGATTACATTTGGGTTGAGGTTGGCCGCCGCCCATTCCCATCATGCCACCGCCACCAGCGGGTGGACGTGGTTGCCCTGTGCCTGGAACTTGCATCGTTTCTGGCCGAGGGTCTTCGAAAACGACTGCTGGAATACCAGCCTGCAAGGCTCGCAGGACGTTGGTTAATTGTTCTTCTTCGAGTGAAGAGGGTTGCGCGATGAACAACATATCGTAGGCATCCGTAGAAATCTCTTGCGTGGCATCGACGCTTTCCATTTGATATTGTTTTTGCAATTCCGTTACGATTGCTTGTTGTGGAATACGGTTGGGTTGACCGCCGGCAAAGCTAAAGCCACCTAAGATATTTGCATCAGTATCGACAACACCAATCGTTTTTCGCTTGCCCTTAGCTACAGTTGCAATACTGCGAGCAAGTTCGTACTCCACAGGAATTCCATATTCAAAAAACGGCACAACAACTTTTTGCAGTCCACTGCGAAATACAGCGCCCATGATAACTTGTTGACTGCCACTTGCACTGGCCACGGTTAGTAACGGAATGCCATGATTTTCTTCGGCGGTAGCGACGGCTTCGTTAAATGGTTCAAGGGTATCGAGAATGGTGAGGTGGATGTCTTCATGACTGCCGAACTCTTTGAGCATCGATATTAAGTCGTAGCGGGTTTTGACATACTCCTTGGTAACTTCGCTACTGATGAAAGCTTCGATGTATACCGGATGTTCTGGGTTCAGATCGGCAATGAGTTTTCGTGAGTCATCCGACAGCGAACTGACTTTACCGCGTGTGGTATCAAATCGTACTAAGTCGCGTTGATCAAATACGATCGTGAGCGATAGCATAGCGACGACTAAGGCTACGGTTCGAACTAAGTAGTGCCACCATAGGGAGGCTCCATCTTTACCACCGGACCAATGTCGTTTCCCGATGAGGACCATACATAAGTACAGACCGATTGAAATGATCATGCAGAAGTACATCGTCGAGGACAGGCTAAGTATCCCGCGTTGGAAATCATCGAACTGCGAATAGATGCCCCAGCGAGAGATGATTTGCGCAATTTGCGATGATTGTGCTATGACATCCGCGGAGGCAGCGGCGACAAGTGGAATGTTAAATGCGAGACCGAATACAAAGGCGATGGTTGCGTTACGAGTTAAAAATGAAGCGACCATTCCTAGCGACAGCATGGAAAGTCCGATTAACCAATAGCCAAAGTAGTTTGTGGTAAGAAGTCCTGTGTCCAGATCAACGATATAAGTAGAAGGCGTGCGTGCTAGTGAGGCTAGCACGAGGAAGTTAGAGATTTGTGAGAACAACAAGGAGACTGTGAAAATTAATGCGGCAGCTAGAAACTTGCCGATCACGATGTCGAAATCGTGGGCAGGTAATGTTAGCAGTAATTCGTCAGTTTTCTCGCGACGTTCTTCCGACCAAATGCCCATCGTGATGGCCGGAATATAAATGAGCATAATCAGTGGCAGGAACTGATTGAGTTGATTTAGGTTAGCGAGGTTTGCATTGAAAAACTGATGGGGCCAAAATGCCGCAAAGGAGGTTAACAGTACAAACACGCAGAGAAAAACATAGCCAGTAGGATTGCTAAAGTAGCCTTTGAAGTTGCGGCGGACGACTGCAATCGCAGCGGTTCGCGTGAAATATAGAGGCACGATGACTGCTGCGAGTACGACGACGATTAGTAAATCGCGAAACAGAAGATCAAACAGTGCTAAAAATAGATTTGTACCAGTGGTTTCCATAGTTCTTATATTCTTGTGGTTTTGGTGTAGTTGGCTGGTTGTTGGAAATGTTTTGCTGAAGCTTGAGTTGGGCGGGTGATTGAATACCTGTTGAAGTAGCTAAATCAATCTACAAACGCATTGCGAGAAGACTTAAATCCGATCGGCAGCAATCGTCAAACGCCGGAAGGCTTGATCGAGAGTTTCGCCGTCTTCGGCCAAGGAGGACATGGCGCCGTCGTAAACAAGTTCGCCTTCATTAATCATAATGACGCGACTGGCCATCGCTTCGACTTCTTGCATAATATGTGTTGATAATAGAATCGTACGATCCTGTCCAAGACGACTCATCGTGTTGCGGACTTCTTGGATTTGATTTGGATCTAAGCCGGCAGTCGGTTCATCCATAATTAATACGTTGGGTTCGTGTAGCAGCGCTTGAGCCATGCCAACACGTTGACGATATCCTTTGGATAGTTTTCCGATGGCTTTATAAATAACACTGCTCAAATCACAAAGGTCGGTAACCGCTTCAATTCGGTCATTACGTCGACTGCGTGACATGCCTCGAGCATCTGCGAAAAAGCTCAGCAAGGAATGGGGAGTCATGTCCAGATATAAAGGACCGTTTTCAGGCAGGTATCCAAGGTTGCGAAGTCCTTGGATACGTTGGTTTGCCATATTACAGCCCGCGATTTTAGCGATACCCTCAGATGGAGCAAGATAGCCGGTGAGCAGTTTCATCGTGGTACTTTTGCCGGCACCGTTGGGCCCTAGAAAGGCGACAACTTCGCCTTTATTGATTTTGAAGTTCACGTTACGCGAAGCTGCGAATTCACCGTAAAACTTTGAAAGCCCGATGGCCTCAATCATCGCTGTGTTTGGTTCAGCAGCGGTTGGGGCGTCTGTGTTCTCTGTTGCTGTGGACTCGGCTGGTGCTTTTTCGGTTAAGCCGGACTCGGCTGGTTCATCGATTGTCGTTGATTCTGCTGTCATTGGTTATTCTTGTTGAAAAACAGTGCTACTTAGTTGAAATGTACCGTGAACGAAGGTTTGCTATCTATTCTTATTAAAACAGGCAACTACCAATGTCTCAATACGTCTGCGGAGAGGAAAGGTTCTCAAATCTCAGTTAGTTTGCCGGTTTTAGATGTTTCGAGAAGTTTGAATATGTTGATTCCATTGGGAATTATCAATTTCAGGAAAATCTACTCTTAAATGTACGCCCCGAGACTCTTTCCTGCTAAGAGCTGATTGTACCATTGTGCGGGCGACAGTAAGCATGTTTTGTAGTTCCCAGCCTACTTTGTCGGGCATTTGTACCGCTAACACATATTGTTCCCACTGTTTTATAGTCACTTGGGCATCTTCTAAATCCGTCGCATTTCGCAATACCCCAGCGCTATGCCACATCAGGCTCTTTAGTGAATTTGTGATATCGGCAATGTCTAACGATTCGTAATTAGCTTCGACTTGGGCATTGTGAATCGGCAGCACTTCATATTGTTGCGGCATTTGATCTGCGTGTTTTGATGCACCGTCGCCAGCATGAGCGCCATAGACAAGGCTTTCTAGCAGACTGTTGGATGCCAAGCGATTAGCCCCGTGGAGCCCACTGCTGGTAACTTCTCCCGCTGCCCATAACCCATCTAAGCTGGTTTGCCCTTGTTGATCGACAGTGACGCCACCGATCATATAGTGTGCACCAGGGCGGACTGGAATTCTATCTGTAGTAATATCGATGCCGAATTGCCGGCATGATTCAGCTATCCCAGGGAATCGTTCCAAGACGGTATCGGCGTCAAGGTGTGATAAGTCGAGATAGACACAGGGATGTCGTTTCTCGCTCATTTGACAAACGATTGCATGCGATACAATATCACGTGGTGCTAGTTCGCCACGGTCGTCATATTCCTGCATAAAGCGAAAACCATCTTGGTCAATTAAGTGGGCACCTTCGCCACGCATTGCTTCGGTAATTAAGCTGCGACTGCTACCAGCGATATATAAAACGGTTGGGTGGAATTGCATGAACTCCATATCGGCCAATTCGGCTCCCGCGCGATAAGCCATGGCGTGCCCATCTGCAGTTGCAACTCGGGGGTTGGTTGACTCGCGATAAAGTTGACCGCATCCACCAGTACAGAGAATCGTCTGCTTGGCCCAGACCATAGTCAATTGATTATTTTCCCATATCAAAGCGCCGCGGCATGAGTTGTTGTGAGTTAGTAAGTCAACGGTAAAAGCATTTTCGCTTATTTGAATGTTGCTCTGTTTTCGCGTCCATTGAATCATTGCGCGGACGATTTCTTTTCCAGTGGCATCTCCGAGTGCATGCAGAATACGATGATGACTATGTCCGCCCTCGCGACCTAGTAACGGATTGCCATCGCTTTGATCGAAGTCGGTTCCCCAACTCACTAATTCAGCGACTCGTTGAGGCGCTTCGCGAATGACCATCTCGACAACATCGCGGTCGCATAAGTCGCCACCAGCGGTTAGCGTATCTTGTACGTGATTGTCAAAATGGTCGTCGGGGTGCGTGACACTGGCAATTCCACCCTGCGCATAATTGCTGTTGGATTGTTGCAGTTGTTCTTTGGTAACCAAGATTACATGGTTTTTGGGCGCGACCGCATTGGCCGCCCGCAGGCCAGCTAATCCACCACCAATAATTAACACATCCGTAAATCGATGGATCAATTTTTTGGGGTCAAATGGAACTAAGTACCGTGTTTGACTGTCGGTCATGTTGATGAAAACGCGTGGGAAAGGGTGCGTGGAAGGTGGGGGACTATCAAAATCTAGTCAATTTGTAATATACGTAAGTTTACATCCTCAGGCGCCCTTCAGACACGGTCGACAGGCGAAATTATACGTAATTTCAAGCAGTGAGAGTTAAACCGCTGAATGGGCGTCGATTCACTACCAAATATTAAGCAGGGCGTCGCCTCTATTCGTCCGACACGTTTGTGCCTTTACGGAACGAGCGAAATTTTTGGCGTAGATCAGCGGGTAGTCCTGACACAACACCCGCGTTACGAACACCTGTTACATTTTCAGCCTGCACGTTTACCGCGCGAGGATTCAGGTTTTTAGAGTTTCGCAAACCTAATGCTCGTAACGATTCTTCTAAGGCTTGACTGCCTTGTGGAGTTTTATCCGTTTTTAGTTTTTCATAACGAGCAATCATTTCGCGCATTTGCTCAGCGGTGATACCTAGGTCATCAAGGAGTTTTTGATCGGGGTCATGCTGTTTGTCTTTTAAGTATTGCAGTGCCAAGTCGGTCGCTTTACGAGTGTATTTTAAATTGGCCAATTCTTGTTCCGTAAGCGTCTTTTCCATTTTTGATTGTTCAAGTTGATTGTTGGGGTCATTGAGTGGACCGCCGTTGGTTTGACTCTCTTGTTGAGTTCCGGTCGCCCCTTCGGGTTGAGCGAATCCGTTGGATGTTTGTTGCCCCGTGTTATCTTGTTGGTTGGGCGACCCGTCCGGTGATTCTTCCGGGTCATCCGTTTCACCAAGTGTCTTGGCGGATGTACCGGATCCTCCTGTCCCGGTGGCGGGATCAGTGGAAGGGTTATTTGCGTCGCCTTGAGACGCCTCTGGATTGTTTGATACTTCCGCTGGGTTGGTGGTATTGGAATCCTCGCCCGCTGTTTCACCTTGTTGGGGTTCCATAGGAGAGTCTTGACCATTGGGGTTGACGTTCTCTTGCTCGGTAGGTGTCTGCTGTTTATTTTGATTGTCGCCTGCGTCATTCGGTGTTTGAGGGTCTTTTTGAATTTGAGTGTCGTCCGAATTCGCACCATCTTCCACGTCTGGGTTGATGGGTGGTTTGTTATTTTGGGGAGTTTGATTTTCTCGCATGTGTTTCAATATGCGTTCGAAAATCTCACCGTCATGCAAGTCTTCATTTTTCCCACCCTGCGTTTCTTGTTCAGGACGGCCGTTTTGGGTGGATTGATCTCCTTCGCCTGTAGGTGTACCTTGGGAATTGTCACCCGAGCCAATTTCAGTATCCGTACCAGTGTCGGGATCGCCCTGATTCTTTTGTTCTTGCGGATTACCTTGGTCTCCGGTGTTACCATTGGTTGGGTCGTTCATATTCTCCCCAGTTGGTTCACCTTCGGTTGGTTTAGATTCGCCGCCATTTTCACCAGACTCCGAAGACTGATTTCCAGTTTCTGGATTTTCACTGGGATTACCCATGTCGCCTTGGGCGTTGGGTTTAGGACCATTTTGATCGCCGTTGGGATCCTCTGGTTTATCGGTTTGTTGGCCATCACCGCCGCTGCCACCCTCGCCCTCGGATGCTTCACCTTCTGTACCGCCGCTTCCGCCTGTGCCATCTTCGCCGGCAGTTGATTCTCCTTGATTGCCATCGCTATCCTTCGGCATATCATCGGACTGCGGGTCGTTTTGATCGGGAGTATTTGGTGGGTCAGAATTGTTGGTTTGCTCATTGTCGCCGTCGCTACTATTGTTCGTAGTATCGGAGGAATTTCCGTTTTGATTAGGTTCGACGATGTGGACCACCAAATGTTCCGACGAACTTACATTGGGTTCTGGTCGCGCCGAAATTCGTCGATTGTCAGCAGCAGTGGCAAAAAGGATGACTCGACTGCCAACGGGAATTTTCAATGATCGAGGGTTGAATACCACATTTTCGCGGATAACGTCCTCACTACCCACAGCGTGATGAAACAACGATTTACCGATGGGTTCTTGATCGCCATGTTGAATAATAAAATCAATTTGCTCGAGTCCGTAATCTGGGTCATGCGCCTGAAACTGAATATTCAGGTTTTGGTTCAACGGCAACTGGATGGGACCGTCTTCAAGTTCATTAGCCGTCGGCGATTCAATGGTAATTTCCGGTGCCATGTCGGCTTGGACTTGAATGCCATAGCGAATCGGCTCCGAGGTGGTTTTACCCTCGATGGTCGAAAACACGATTTCAAAATGTGAAAACTCAGGAGTCATTTGATCATCGAGTAGCTTAAGGGTTAGCTGGAATTCACAGGTCTTGCTTTGTATTTGAGTCGCGCTGCGTTTCGTTGGTTCTACTGTGTTGGACTGGAACAGATAAAGAGAGGCAGTTTCAATCACTTGGTTAGATTCCGCTTTGATGATGAGTTCTGTTCCTTCAACCGCGTCGATATTAAATCGGTCTGTCACGACTGTTAGAGGCAGTTGCGTGTAAGCAGGATAAGCGTATTGGATTGACTGGATTTGAATGTAGGGTGCAGCGACTGCAGTGATTTGGAATATATCGGACTGAGCTGTTCGCTTAGTCGATTCGCCAGCGACAATCCAATACTGCATAGACTGTTGGATTCCAAGGTCATTATCGGCAATCGTTGCAGTAAAGGTGGAGGTGCCCGAGCGGGTCATCAACATATTTTGTCCGGTCGAACTGCCGTCTGCGGCGCGGTAAAATAATCGAACAGGCTCATCGTCATCGAGACCGTCTACTTGCACAGTGACTGGTAGTGCATCACCAAAATGGGCTTCAATGTCTCCGGGGATAATATTACTGATGGTTATCTCAGACGGCCGAGCAACCGTATCCCATGGAATCAAAATGCGATGGATTGTTTGCAAAGATGGCTGTGGCATCCATGCAAAATAAATTGCCGTCAGTGTCAGAGTCGCGAGTCCTGCGTAACCCCATTGTGAAAGAGAGCGATTGTCGATTCCATCCTGAATCCGATCGTCGGTCAGGTCTAGGTTGGCTTGCGCTGCCATTGCTTGTTGAATCGAGGGGTGGACGCCGGTGGATGGCGTACGTAGTTGCCAGAAATTACTAACACTATTTTTGATTTCAGGAGAGTCTGTCTCGATTTGCTGTGCGGCAAATAATGGGTTGAATTTACGGCGGGCATGTTGCACGGTCTGTTTGGCAAGTGCGATTGGAAACGCGATTACAAGTGCCAAGAAAAATATCCAGCGTCCGAACGATCCGAGGGATGCGGAACTGTGGATTAGGTAGGCCCAATGGTCGATCACAAACGCTAACAGTAGTAGTCCGGTAGCAACGAGAGCAAAGCGGCTAGCGGCGACGCCTAATTCAGTTAATTTCAACCGTCGACAATTTGCCGACAAGACATCGGTGATTTGTACCGTGTCCTCAGCGGTGTCAGTACCAGCATTTGTTGAGATAGAACCAGTGGCCATTAGATGATGCAAAGTTGGATCGGCTTGATTGGAAAAGTACTTCAGCTACTATTATATGCGCATATGAGTAGTATCGGCGTTTACAGTATAGATTTCTAAGTAATTTTGCCTGTGAATGAATGCTCAGATACACGAAAAAAAGGCTCGAATTCACATTTTCATACGTTTGAATTTCCATTCAGGGATTTTTTTAATGATGTACATGATGTACCGCCAAAACCAGCGGGTGTAAATTACGTTTTTGCGTTTAGCAATTGCACGACAGATATCTCGAGCGACTTGATCCGGAGAAGCCACCAACGGCGATTTTTCATTTAACACCTCGGCCGTCATTGCGGTATAAACAAACCCAGGCTTTACCGTTAAAACGTGAATATCATCGTGGTACAGGCGGTTACGTAGTCCTTGCAAATAAACACTCAATCCACCTTTGGCCGCGCCATAGATGTAATTGCTTTGTCGTCCACGATCACCCGCAACGGATGAGAGGACTGCGAGATATCCACCTTGGCCTTGGGCTATAAACTTTGCAGCAAGTTTTTCGAGTACGGACACGACGGAGGTAAAGTTAATATCAAGAGCTTGTTGGGCAACGGACCAATCGGCTTGCGCTGCTTGCTGATCTGGCAGCGAACCATGGCAAACTACAACGCCTTGTATATCGGACTCGGACCAGCAAGTTTCGATGACCTGCTGATGAGTTTCAAAATCTAAAGCTTCAAAGACCACTGTCTTGATTTCAATTTCGTAGCGTATTTTGAGATCATTAGCGATAGCTTGCAGTTCGCTTTCGTTGCGTGCTGCCAAGACCAGAGGTGTCCCTTGAGTTGCAAGTCGATGGGCAACTGCCTGAGCAATCCCGGATGTTGCGCCAATTATTAATACGGGTGCTTCAGATAATGTAGTCGTCGACATGAATGTTACTCATCTGTTGGAATCGTGGTGATGATTGCGTCTAGAGCCGAAGTGAATTCGTTCCCTCCACATGTCGGGGTAACGGTAACACTTAAGGCCCAAAGTTCAGCGACCCCCAAGTGGTCAACCTGAATTTTAACGAGATCTTTGTGCGTACAAACAATGGTGGTTGTTTGATGAGTCTCTGCTAATTTTACTAATCGCTGGATATCCGTGCGTTGATAATCATGGTGATCGGCGAATTCTTCAAAATGGACTACGTGTAGACCTTGTTGCACTAGCATGTCGTGAAATACTTTGGGATTTCCAATTCCGCAAAATGCGACAACGCGTTTCTCTTTGATATGTGCTAGCTCGTGTTGTGTACCGCTATGGTTCTCAATACCTGTAATTGCATGTGCAAAAGAAACGATATCCGCCGACGCATTAAAGCGTTGGATTTGTAATTCAAGCTCGTCGTATTGTTCTGTACTTATTTGATCAACCCGCGTTACGGCAATCAGGTCTGCACGTTTTAGATTGCGGAGCGGTTCACGAAGCAATCCGCGTGGAAGTAGGTGCCCATAGCCAAATGGGCAGGTGGCATCGATTAATACAATATCTAGGTCGCGTTTGATGCGTCGGTGTTGAAACGCGTCATCCAGCAAAATCAATTGGGCTTCGAATTCAGCGATGGCCATGCGTGCTGCCGCCACTCGATCCGGATTTTGCAAGTGCGGTACGTCTGGAAGTTTGCGTTCAAGTTCCAAGGCCTCGTCATTGGGTTGACCTTGTTTAGCGCCATATCCGCGACTTACGAGTGTCACACGAATCTGCTGTTGTCGCAAATATCGTGCGATGAACTCGACCAACGGTGTTTTACCTGTGCCACCAACGGTGATGTTTCCAACACTTATGACAGGGATTGATATCCCAGTGGACGCCGAGTTCTGTTTATCGAATCGCTGGTTTCGACAATAAATAGCGATGCCGTAGGGAATGGATAATAAGTGAAGACCCACGCGAGCAAGCATTGCTATTGGTGATCGAGATCGGCTACTGATGATGTCAAAGTATTTCACGAATCATTAATTCTTGTTGGGATCTCTTAGCAGCGAACCGTGGCGTTACAACTGAGCCCCGACCGTCCAGGGTACAAATTCATCCTCACCCATGCCATGGATTTCACTGCGTGTTTTCTTACCACTGGCAACCGCCAGAATTTCATCAAAGATTTCGCTACCCACTTCTTCTAATGTGCGACCTGTTAATACGGTTCCTGCATCGAGGTCCATATCGTCTTTCATCCGTTCAAACATTGGCGTGTTGGTCGACATCTTAATAGAGGGCGTCGGTTTGCAACCGAAGCAACTGCCGCGACCGGTCGTAAATACAATGACATTAGCCCCACCGGCAACCATTCCTGTAACACTCACGGGGTCAAACCCTGGCGTGTCCATTATGACGAAGCCCCTTTGCGTTATCGGTTGAGCATATTCGTAAACGGCTTCAAGAACCGTCGAGCCACCTTTGGCGATGGCTCCCAACGATTTTTCGGTAATTGTCGTAAGTCCGCCCTCTTTGTTTCCCACCGAGGGATTGTTGCTAATACTTTCGCCAAACACATCGGTATACCATTCCCACCATTTAATCCGCTCGATCAACTTGTCAGCCACTTCTTCATTTCGGGATCGGGCGGTCAATAAATGTTCAGCACCATAGATCTCAGGCATTTCGGAAAGCACCGCTGTGCCGCCACAGGCAACAAGCATGTCGCTAGCTATGCCTAATGCTGGATTAGCAGTGACCCCTGAGTTGCCGTCGGAACCACCACATTCCAATCCCAACATGATTTCACTGGCTGGTATTTCTTCTCGCTCTAAGGCATTCACTACCGGCAATAGTTTGTTGATTTGCTCAATTCCTAACTCAACTGTTCGGACTGTACCGCCGTGGTCTTGCATACTGAGTGTTGGGGGCCCATTGCGATGTAACGTAGCATCTCCTGCGTCACCTGAATCTTCGACCCCGTCAATTTGCACGAGGTTCTGGCTTTCCACTAAATAGCCAATGGTGCTTTGCTCGCAGCCTAGTCCAACGATCAAGTATCCGCCGATATTGGGATGCCGCGCGATTCCGCCGATTACGCGAGTCAACATTTCATGCCGTAGGCCACCAAATTCCATGCCACAACCTTCTCCGTGAGTGAAGGCAACGACTCCGTCAATATTAGGGTATTCCTGTAAGAGTTCGTCGGTGAAGTGTCGGGCGATATAGCGGGCGACAGTTGCCGAACAATTCACGGAAGAAAGGATCCCAATATAATTGCGAGTGCCGACGGAACCGTTCGGCCGACGGTAGCCCATAAATGTGCGGTCGGTTATAGGTTGATCAACAGGAGGGTGTTGTGTTGCCTTTTCATAGTCACCTTCTGGGGCGTCGTACCGCATATTGTGAATATGAACCCATTGCCCAGGAGATATAGCCTCGGTCGTTTTGCCGATGGGCTGGCCATATTTAAAAACAGAGGAATCGTTTGTAATTTCAGCAATAGCAATTTTATGACCAATGCGGATATCTTGTTGCAGAGTAATATTTTGACCAGCGATTTCTAAGTTGTGCCCGGCAGTTAAATCGCGCGCTGCTACACAAATATTGTCCCTAGCGTCTAGGTAAATTGCATCAACTTTTTTTTGCACAAGTCCGTTCCTGTCTACAAGATAATGTGCTTGGTTGAATTACCGATTGCACAATGCCAAGCCATTTTTATTATTCATCGTCATTATAGAAAGAGTACCATTTTTGAGATGTTTCGGTAATCCGTATTAAGACCTTGCCCCTTCAAAATGGGGCTGCCGAGGATATAATGACTTGATGAACGAATTTGCAGAACCTGAAATAATTTTAACGCCAGACGACCCGGCCTTGGTACTTTTGTGTAATAGACTGCGCGATTTAAGTTCCCAGCTTGATAACCCAACGACTGCTGGTGCACCACCATGGCCACACGAGCAATTGGAACTGTGCGGCAAGTATGGTGTCTTTAAGTGGTTTATTGACGAAGAACATGGTGGCCTGGGTTGGTCGGATGTTGATTTGGCGCGAGGCTATCTAGCACTTGGTGCGGCTTGTCAAACAACCACATTCATCATCACCCAACGAACCGGTGCTTGTCAGCGAATTGCTATGGCAGACAACGACTATGCTCGCCAAACATTACTTCCCAACCTGTTAGTAGGCAGCCAGTTTTCAACCGTCGGTATTTCACATTTGACTACGAGCCACCGGCATTTGGCGAAACCGGTGTTGACTGCCGTCGAAACCGAAACCGGATTTATTCTCAATGGATTCTGCCCGTGGGTCACGGGAGCGACTCAGGCTGAAACCGTGGTTATTGGAGCAACTCTTGAGGACGGCAGACAAATTTTAACGGTCATGCCGACTTCATTAAGTGGAGTTACGTTGCACGATCCAGCGAGTTTAGTAGCGTTGACTTCAAGCCACACTGGTCGAGTAAGTATGGACAACGTTTCCGTGGATCGAAAATGGCTGCTTGGTGGCCCCATTGAAAATGTAATGGTGGGAGCAATTGGAGCTCACACCGGAGGATTACAAACGTCGACCTTGGCGCTGGGATTGGCTGGCGCGGCGATTGATTTTATTGTGGAAGAGTCCCAAAGGCGTGATGACTTGCAAGGACCAGCGCAATCGCTACTGTCTGAGTGGGAAGGGCTACGGGGAGAATTGTTAGATACCGCCGCTGGTATTGTCGCTTGTGCGGCTGAAGATTTAAGGATGCGAGCTAATGACTTGGTGTTGCGAGCAACTCAAGCGTCCTTGTCCGCTGCTAAAGGTGCTGGATTTGTAACCGGGCATCCAGCAGGACGTTGGTGCCAAGAGGCGTTGTTTTTTATGGTTTGGAGTTGTCCTCAACACGTGATGAATGCTCAACTATGTCAGCTAGCTGGGATTCAAACCGAACAAGTTCGCAAATAATGGATTGGGTAAGTCAGAGACGGAGATAGAATGGACGATACGCAAATCACATGGCACGAACATTCCGTGACCCCAGAACAACATGCTGAGTTAAACGGCCATGGCGGCTGTGTAGTTTGGTTTACAGGGCTCAGCGGTAGCGGTAAAAGTACAGTCGCCAATATCGTTGAACAGAAACTTTTTGCTCGCGGAGTACATACGACATTGCTCGATGGTGACAATGTGCGGCATGGCCTTACGGCCAGTAAAGAAATTCTAGCGGATTTTAGTGAGGAGTTTGCACAACGCTTTGGTTTGGGTTTTTCTGCCCAAGATCGGCAAGAGAATATCCGTCGGGTGGGCAGTGCTGCTGCTTTGTTCGCCACCGCCGGCCTAGTTACATTGGCGGCATTCGTAAGTCCATATCGTCTCGACCGGCAACGGGTACGACAGCGGTTGGAGTCGCAATCGAGTGCCTTTATCGAAGTCTTTGTTGATGCCTCACTTGAACTTTGTGAGTCACGGGACCCGAAAGGTTTATATCGTCAAGCTCGAGCCGGAGAAATTAAGGGTATGACTGGCATCGACGACCCCTATGAGGCACCTGAGTCACCAGAATTGCATTTACATTCGGGACAAGGTACTGCTGCATCCTTAGCAGATCAGGTGGTCCAATATTTAGAACAACAAAATCACATACAAGGCGTGTAAACTTCACAATCGCCGACCGACCGTCGACAAAGAGCGATTTGCCGATCAGTTGTGACGCTGGCATTACAATTAACCCTTGTTTTGCAGGCGAGGATCGGCCGTTTTTATTACAACGTGTTGGATTTTGGATTACAATGTAGTTTGCTTAAATAAATGTATCTGATAACCCAAAATGCAGTGGTGGAAATACGGTTATATTATGAATCGACTTGTTATTATCTCTTCGATTTGCCTAGTATCGTCGTTGGGTACCATGATACATGCCCAAGATACGGTCGATTTTTTTCGCGATATCAAGCCGATCATGGTGGCCAAGTGCTTTAAGTGCCACAGCCAACTAGAAGCAGAGAGTGAATTACGTCTCGATTCTATCGCAGCCATGTTAACTGGCGGCGTTCGCGGACCGGCGATTGTTAAGGGCAACAGTAAGGCGAGCTTGTTAATACGAGTGTTGCAAGATGAAGAAGAAGATTTGTTAATGCCCGCCGGCGGTCCTCCACTAAAAAGTCAACAGATCGATCTTATAGCCAAATGGATTGATGAAGGTGCATTGGGCAGTGATGATGCCGCTAGTATTAAGCACTGGGCCTATGCGAAACCAGTGGCAATACCAGCGCCCAAAAGCAAAGACGGGAAATGGAATACAAATGAAATTGACCGCTGGATATCTGCCGGTCACTCGCAACACGGTTTGCAACCAACTACAACTGCAGACCGCCGGACACTCATCCGACGAGCGTACTTGGATTTAGTGGGCATCCCTCCAACGGCGAGTCAAGTCGAAGGCTTTCTTTCTGATAAATCAGAAACTGCATTGGCCGACGTAGTGGATTATCTTTTAGAAAGTGACCGCTATGGCGAACGTTGGGGACGACATTGGATGGACGTTTGGCGTTACAGTGACTGGTCAGGATATAAAGCAGAGGTTCGCAATAGCCAAAAACATGTTTGGCACTGGCGTGATTGGATCATTGATTCACTCAACGATGACAAAAGTTATGCCACGATGGTACAACACATGTTGGCGGGTGATGAAGTTGCGCCCACCGACCCTGCAGCATTAAGCGCGACCGGTTACTTAGTTCGTAGTTGGTATAAATTCAATCGACACACATGGTTAGACAAGACCATCGAACACAGCGGGAAAGCTTTTCTGGGAGTAACGATCGGTTGTGCTAAATGCCACGACCATATGTATGACCCGATTTCTCAACGAGCGTATTATGAATACCGTGCTATTTTTGAAACACACGACGTTCGCGATTCGCAAGTCGCGTCTGCGGTGAATCCCCTTGGACAAACGATTCCTCGAGTATTCGACAAACGTTTAAATGACCAGACCTATGTGTTTTTGAGAGGCGATGATCGGACACCTAAAAAAGACGAGGTTATGCTGCCCGGTATTCCGCCGGTGTTTGGTACATCTCTGGAAGTGGAATCGGTGAAACTTCCGCCGGCTGCGTTTTACCCTGGTTCAACGGATTTGGCACAACAACAGGATCGAGTGCGAGCGGAAAAGGAGTTGGCGTTGGCAACAAGCCAATTGAAATCAGCCGAGGCCAAATTGCAAGAATTAATGCAAGAACAAGTCGCTAAAGAAAATCAGGATGAAGTAAAAAAGGATGAAGCAGGCGAGCAAGAACCTCCGGAAGCCACTAAGAAACAAGCTGTGATTGTGCTGGATGAGTTTGATGAACTAGATACTCAACGCTGGAAAATAATTGAAGGCGATTGGAAACTAATGAACGGGGCACTGGTTCAAAATGAACTAGGCGACCTAAAGCGGCGGATTGAATTACAGACGGAGTTGCCGCAGGATTTTGAGTTAACTGTTGATGTGACAATTCGAGGCGGTAATAAATGGAAGTCCATTGGGTTTGATTTTGATAAAGAAGGAGACAGCTCTTTAGGGTTTTATGTCAGCGCCTTTGCTGGCGGACCGAAATCACAGTTTACCGAGCAAACGGGTGCAGCGCTCGTGTATCGAAAAGATGGCACACTACCCCAAAGTATTAAACTCAATGAGAAAATCTCTATTCGCTTCTTGATTCAAGGGCAGCTTGCCAATTTGTATCTCGGACAAAAGGGCCTTTGCAGTTTTGGACCTATGATAGCCAAGGCACAATTGATTCATTGAAAATCAGCACCTTAGCTGCCGATGCTATTCTGGAATTGCCCAAAATGGGTACGACCAAACCGGCAAACAGCTTGCCATTAGTTGATCGTTTAGCTGCCGCAGACCACACGCTTAAAATAGCTAAACTCACACTAGAATTGAAGCAACAACAAATGACATTTGTTGTTGCTCGGACTGCAGCGGACAAGGGAAAGTTTAGAGAATCACCGATGTCTGCAGATGTTATTTCGGAATTGAATCAGACGGCGCATTCCGCGGAACAAACTATGAAACTTTTGCAGGCCAAACACGGGGAAGGTGTTGCACAAGCGGCAGTGACCGCGGCGAAAGCGAAAGTTGCGGCGGTAGATAATACTGCAAATAAAAAGGAGCTTGATAAGGCCATCCAAGCGGCGCAGGCCGCGGAGGGAAAAGTGGCGAAACTTAGTAAAGAAGCAACGATAGCCGAAACGTATTCACCACTAGGCCCAACCTACCCTCAGACCAGTAGTGGTCGCCGCCTTGCTTTTGCTAACTGGATCATTTCACGCGATAACCCGTTGACCGCTCGAGTGGCGATAAACCATATTTGGTTAAGACATTTTGGTACGGCTTTGGTGCCCTCGGTATTCGACTTTGGACTCAATGGCCAGTCGCCTTCACATCCAGAGTTGTTGGATTATCTAGCGGTTGAGTTGATGGAAAACAATTGGAGCATGAAGCATATTCACCGTTTGATTATGAATAGTCGTGCATATCAAATGCGTTCTTCGGCCGAAGCCGAATCAGTGCGGAACATGCAACAAGACCCAAAAAACAAGTTCTTGTGGCGGATGAATTCACGACGGATGGAAGCGGAAGTGCTACGTGATAGCGTGCTGCATGTTTCTGGAGTATTGGATTTAAAGATGGGAGGCCCGGAAATTTCATTTACTGATGGAATGACCAACTATCGACGTAGCGTTTATTTCCAAACCGCCTATGAAAAACAGATGACGTTTTTGCAGCTATTCGATGTTGCAAATCCAGAGGAATGTTATGAGAGAAAAAATAGTATTATTCCGCAGCAGGCGCTGGCGATGGCTAATAGCCCATTAGCCAAGCGTCAATCGCGCGTATTGGCAGCTAATATAATGCGACAACTTGACGACGGAGACGTTTCGAAATTCATACAAAGGGGATTTGATCAGATTTTAGGGCGTCCGCCGAGCACACGCGAACTTACCGTTTGCCAAAAATTTATTAGCCAACAAACCTTAAAACTGAGTAACCCTGAAGTATTAACCAAATTTGATTCTGGAGCCGAAGTCGATATTGCTCCCGCTGAAGATCCTCAGATTCGAGCTTATGAAAACTTAGTGTTAGTTTTGTTAAATCACAACGAGTTCATAACGATACGGTAACTCATAGGAATATATTCATGATCGAAAATTTGCACACAAATCGCGCTACTCGTCGTCGGTTTCTTGCTGGCACCGGTATGGGTTTTACGGGTGTTGTTCTCCGCAGCATGTTTGCGGAAGAGGGGTTTGGAAACGAAGGTAGCGTGGAACCTGGCCGGTTGCATTTTGCGCCCAAAGCAAAGAATGTGATTTGGCTGTTCATGGTCGGCGGCACAAGCCATATGGAAAGTTTTGATCCGAAGCCAGTACTCAACAAGTACGCTGGCCAGAGTATTGGTGATACTCCGTATAAAGATGCGTTGACAAATAAATACAATGAGCAGAACCTGCGAGTTGTTGTGCCCAATGATGCCAACGGCCATATTTGGCCCAATGTTTATCCACTACAAGTTGGTTTTCGAAAACATGGCGAAAGCGGGATTGAAGTTAGCGACTGGTGGCCGCACTTAAGCAAACATATAGATGAATTATCGATTTGTCGGGGCATGTGGACGACCGACAATAACCACGGAGCACAATTACAATTTCACACGGGCCGTCATCGCCTAGATGGATTCTTTCCGACAATTGGTTCGTGGATTCACTATGGTCTAGGCACGCTCAATGAGAATCTTCCAAAGTTCATTGTGATGGGGACACCAATTGCGGATTGTTGCGGCGGCAAAGAGGCACACGGTGCGAGTTATTTGGGACCAGAACATGCCGGCGTGCAGTTAAATGTAGATCCGAAAAATCCGTTACCATTTGCGGCACCGGGTAATGAGATATTCCACGAAGAACAGTTAGCTCAATTTCAGTTACTCGGCGAACTCAACGGTATCGCACAACAGGATTACCCGGACGATACAGCCATGAAGGCCCGCATCAAGTCGTATGAATTAGCGTTTCGGATGCAGAGTGCAATTCCGGAAATTGTTCGTTTTCAGGATGAAACGGAAACTACGCAATCCCTGTATGGATTGGACCAAAAAGAAACGAAGACAGTAGGACAACAGTGCCTTGCAGCACGGCGTTTGGTCGAGCAAGGTGTGCGATTTGTTCAGATATTTCATGGCAGCAACGGTGGAGCCGGAGCTTGGGATGCTCACAGCAATCTCAAAACAGGACATGCTCGGTTGTCCAAAGAAGTTGATCAGCCAATTGCCGGTTTAATCGCAGACCTCAAACAACGTGGTTTGTTAGATGAGACACTGGTTGTTTGGGGGACGGAATTTGGTCGTACGCCGGGCACGCAAAACTCAAACGGTCGCGACCATCATCCCTTCGGATTTAGTGTTTGGATGGCAGGCGGGGGCATCAAGGGTGGTATGGTTCATGGTGCGACCGATGAACTGGGCTTCCATGCCGTTGAAGGACGTCACTACGTAACTGATATTCACGCAACGGTGCTAAAACAACTTGGACTTGATTCCTCGCGGATGCAAATCCCAGAACGTAAACGTATTGAAAAAGAAGTGGGTCGACCGATTGATGCAATCATCGCGTAGAAATTCACTTTTGTATTTATTATCTCTCTAGGAAAGAACTTGTTATGAAATCCTTTATCGGATATGTGTTGTGCAGTATTGTTGTTGTCTATGGTTTGCAAGTAACAGAGCTGCGAGCAGAAGTGCCACTTAATGGATTGACTCCTGCTGAAAAACTAACTGGCTGGACTTTGTTGTTTGATGGAAAATCAACAACAGGATGGCGCAACTTTAAAAAGGATGGCATTGGAGATGGATGGCAAGTGCAAGATGGTGCTTTGAGTCGGGTAGCTGCGGGAGCGGGAGACATTATTACCGTTAAACAATACGAGTACTTTGAATTATCGTTGGATTACAAAATTTCCAAAGGTGGCAACAGTGGTGTCATGTATCACGTGTCTGAATCATTAGCGCGACCATGGCATACGGGACCCGAAATTCAAGTGCAAGATAACGTTGACGGTCATGACGCACAGAAAGCAGGCTGGCTTTACCAGTTGTACAAACCTAGCAAGCCAAATTGGGCAAAGATGTTTGAAGCTCAAGTTGGCTATCAAGGAATTGAGTTAGATGACGCGACGCGGCCGGCGGGACAATGGAACCAATTGTATGTCCGCATTGCGAAGAAAGATTGCGAAGTTCAGCTTAACGGTGTCAGTTATTTTCATTTTGATATGAATTCGAAGGATTGGACTGAGCGGATTGCAAAGAGCAAGTTTGCGAAGTATCCCGAGTTTGGGAAAACCGGCAAAGGACATATTTGCTTACAGGACCACGGCAATATGGTGTCGTATCGCAATATCAAAATCCGCTTGCCTCGAGCTGGTGACGCTGCACCAAAGTCGAGCAATTCGCAAATGGACTTAGAAGTCGTCGAAGCATTTCCACAAATAAAGTGGGAAAATTTTGAAGGAGCGGATGAGAACGGACGCGTCCAAGTTTTGCGTCCGGTGGAGTTGATTCATCCCGGAGATGGCACAAATCGATTGTTTGCCGCTGATCAGCGAGGGCGAATCTATGCCATTGAAAACCAGGCGGATGTTAAGCTGGCGTCTGTGGTCCTGGATATTCAGGATCGTGTGCAAGCTCATGATGCAGCATCCAACGTGAATGAAGAGGGTTTGTTGGGGATGGCGATCCACCCCAAATTCAAACAGAACGGATACGTGTTTGTTTATTATACGTCCAACAAATCGTCACTAAAAAATGGTCGATTTAGCTTTGTTTCTCGTTTTACGGTGGACCCAAAAACTGGAACGGCGAGTGGTGATAGCGAATTGATTTTGATGAAGATCGACCAACCATTCGCAAATCACAATGGTGGACCGATGACTTTTGGCAATGATGGATTGTTATATATTGGTTTTGGAGATGGCGGTGGTCGTAATGACCCCGACGGCCGTGGTCAGGATTTGAGTAATCTGATGGGTACCATCCTTAGAATTGATGTCGACCATAAATCTGCCGGCAAGAATTATGCGATTCCAAAGGATAATCCCTTCTTGGGCACGAAAGGCGCTTTGCCAGAAATTTACGCCTACGGAATTCCGGGGAATATTTGGATCGCCGACGTTGGGCAAGATCAGTGGGAAGAGATTAATATTCTTCGCAAAGGTGCTAACTATGGTTGGAGTATCGCGGAAGGAAGCTACGGATTTGGTAATGCAAAAGTCAATCCCAACGTGAAGGTGACGGACCCTATTTGGGAATACGATCATCAAATCGGTAAGTCGGTCACTGGTGGATACGTGTACCGTGGTAAAGTGTTTCCCAAGTTGGTTGGATGCTATTTATTCGCTGATTATACAAGCGGAAGGATTTGGGCATTGCGATATGATTCTAAAACGCAACAAGTGACTGAGAATATTCAGCTGCGCGGTACCGGCAGCCCCGTCATGGCCTTTGGATTGGACGAGCAAGGGGAAGTTTATTTCACTGGTGAATCAGTGAATGGAAAGAGCATCTTTAAGTTTCGGCCGAATTAGCACCAACGGGCGGCGTCTTAATCTTGTAATAGATCCAAGATCAGGTTTTCGTATTTGGGGCCATAGTTGTAGGCCCGTTTGATATGTAAATCGAGCTCAAGTATGTTTTTTCGGTTTGGCGGAAAGAACCCGGCGCGGCGGATGTGGGGGATGCGTGACGGTGGAATGGGATAGTCGCTGCCGTGAATAATGCGACTAGTAATACTTTCAGATTCTAATGCGAGTCGCTTACAAGCAGCGAGTCGGACGAAGCCAGCCATCACGGCGGTATCTCCATACAAGTTGTCGTTACGGTTCATCATTTCGATGAAGTGTGGATAGTAATCTTCCGAGTCAAAAAACGCACAAGTACCACAATGTGCAGCAATAATGGTGCCGCCGTGATCCAGTGCGCGTTGCAGTTTGGCAGGGTCGGTGAATTTTTGTGAAATGACTTTACATGAATGTTCGTATCCCGTGTGGAAAACCAACACCATCCCCATATCGGCAGCATGTTTATAAAATGGATCAAAGGCTACAAGATCGGGACTGACACCTTGAATTGCTGTATGGATTTTAACAATGCGACAACCCGCATCCCACACGCGGTCTAGCTCCTGCAATGCATCCAGCCGCAAGGGATTAATACTGCAACAAGGAATGATTTTGTCAGAGCGAGTTGCCAAGTGTAGTACATAATCGTTCGACACAAAAAAGTGCGTGCGGTCCAGATCGATCGTACCGTCGTCGCGATAAACGGCATCTTGTGCAAACAGCACGACGTGGTCGAGTTGCGTTGTTTCCAAGTCGTTAAATAATCGATTCACTAGTTTCTCTGACATCGTATCACCCTTTTCACGGTGGATGCCTGCGAGTCGAATTAATGTTTTGGAGACCAGTGACTTTTGAGTGGACGGCGATAGAAATCCATCAGCTGGATTTTCACCCCAGCAAATAATATGAGTGTGCGCGTCAACGGACAATGAGGAAGAATCGTTATTCATTTGTTTTTCACAACACTCAGAGTTGATTCAATTCGGCACGTTTACGGCGCCGACGTCGGATCGTGACCTGATAAAGTGCCGCGACAACGGTGGTGCTAAAGCACAAGTAAAATAGATATTCCGTAGGCCTTGTTATGAGTGCTCGCAATCCATGTTGTCGGCGTTCCCATTCCCATGTTAATCCCGGACGTTGTAATGTTTCTTCAAAAAGGGTGTGATCTGGCCCGGTCGTCGAACCGTTGAAAACCATGAGCCTCGAAGTTGGTGTTGTATGGCGATCGGTGTCGATCCAAGCAATCAATTGCAGTTGGTTGTTTGAATCGTTTCGCTGCACGGCGTCGACATAGCTTTGGACAATGTTTTGCGCTGGTAAAGTGTGCGTTCCTAAGATTTTAGACAGCTTAAATTGTAATGGATAGTTTTCGCGGTTACCTTCATAACAGCGATATACAACCTCCGTGCACACCAATACATTGCGAGTTTCAAAATCAAAATCGAAATCATAATCTCGACCAAGATATTTATACGCCGAAGCGACGGCTTTGGCAATTTGTACTTTAGATAGTAGAGCTGGCCGGAAAGCACACACCGACGTTGCCTCACCAGCTGAATGCTCAATTGTGTTGAGGATGACTCCTTCACTAACAGCTTCGATGACATGATGACGTTCATAACGGTTTTTAGCTTTTGGCCTTTCGAATTCATCAAGAATGCCCCGTAGGCGTCGAGCGTGAGCTTGACTTGTTTCGTCTCCGGTTGCCGCCTCATTATCAGCGAATTCTCGAATAGCTTTACGTACTAACTTATAGATGCCCGCATCTTTCATTTCTTGTACGGTGCCTACATACATTGCTCCATGTGGCCAAAACCCAGGTAGAAATGCATTCGAGGCATACCAATCTCGTCGTTCAATCAGAATGTCCCCGGGTTTCAAAGCTTGATGAAATCCATGTAGGTCGTCGGGCATAATCAGATTGTCGATTTCTCGTTGGTTGACTTGGAAGTCACCGATGACGGTTCCGGTAAAGGCATTAATGTGTTGGTACAGACCGGCAGCATTGTCCTTCGCGTCTCGCAACGCACGGTTCACACTAGCCCGAATACCAAACTTAGGAATTTCAGCAATTTCGGATTGAGAACTTTCAATCATGTTATGCAGAGGCGAGTCTTTGGCGGCAGATCTGTCCCGTTGCAAATAGGCCCTCTCAGCGACGAAAATCAGATCTTGGTAGGTTGCATCAAGTAGCTCGCGGTGCACGCTATCAAACACACCTGCTGGAATTCCCCAATGAGTTTCGGGAAGGTTAAGCAACTTTCGCACTCGTGGAAGATTATCATGTGCATTGATGAAATTAGCGGACATCTCATGTCGTAAAAGTGTGGCAGCGACGAAAAGGAATAAAGCGTGATCTTGAGATTGCGGATCGACAAACAGACTTATATCTTGATATGGTCGATATGTTAGCGAGATTCGTAGTAAGTTATCACGAAAGGTGCAATATCGTCGCAGCAAATCTTGAATTTGGTCACTATCTTGTTGGTGTTCCAGATGGATTTTCCCGGCGTTGTAATCGACTAATAGCTCGCGTGCCTTGTTCAGAGTGTTGCGGTAAGCCTGTTCAATTGCAATCAGCTCTTTCGTTGCTGCAAGTTGAGCATCGTGAACTTCCGAAGGCGATTTTGATACTAACGGATTTATTACATCCGTTTTGGGTGCAAATTGGGAGCTGACTAGATTAACGGCATACATATAGATGACAAACGCGATTGCTAAAAAACAAACGGTTCCAATCGCCTTGGCAAATAGCATCATGAAAGGGCGGACGGTTGGGGTTGTTTCGGGCCGAGGTGATACTTCTGCATACTTTTCTGCGTATTCGATTAACGTTACTCGGATGCTTGCTAATTTCTCACGCAGGTCGTGTAACTGCTTGCGATTGGTTAGCGTTCGGAATTGATGTCCCATATGCCGCATGGACTTGGCGAAAAAGGGCCAATACCGCAAAGCAATGCTGCCGGTGATCGGCAACATAAAATTCATCATCATCGCCATCGGCAATTGTTCCGTTTCGTATAAAACGGTTAGATAGATGACTCCATACCACATTAGATAAATCGGGATACCACATACAAGCCGCCAAGTGGCGATCGTCTTCTGACCATCATCCTGAAATTTCGTCGCAACTTTACGAGTTATGAGAAATGGCACCATATTCATCATGGACCCAAACAAGGCTGGTAAAAACCAAAGCACGAGCACTCCGAGTTGCCATAAAAAAGTGAAGATGGCATAAAATCGACTGCGATTTAAAATAGGATCATCGATGACTAAGCCAGCGCCACGCAATTCGCGGTGATACGATTCAACTTTACCAATGATCTCCTCAGCGGTAGCTGGATCTTGCTCGTAATAATAATTAATGGCGTCAGCAATTCGTTTGCGGCGCATGAGAGCAGGGACTTGTACGGACGGTTTGTGTTTTGTTCGCTTAAAAATATTTTCCAGATCAGTCAGAAGCGGATCCCAATCCAGATTGTCGATATGGACGATTACATCTTTAAGAGCAGTGCCTAATTCTTCGGTAAGTTTACGCCTTAAACGTTTGTCATCGCTGGGAGCGATCGGCTCCTCATTGTCTCTTGAATTTTCGGGTATCCAACTGGCAAGGTCGAGAGGTTGACCAACGTTGATCCAAACCTTACTTCCGAGTTGTTCTTTCTTGTCATAGTTAATTCCCAGCGGGATAATGATCAGATCATTGACGCCGTTGTCAAATGCTTCGAGTGCAATCCGCGCTGCGCCACTTCTTACCATCCCAAGTTGTCGTTTGTCAGAGGATATGCCTTCGGGGAAGATACCCATGGCTCTTCCTGCTTTGAGTCCCTTAGCGACGAGCGCTAAGCTAGCGCTATTCTTTTTGACTTGTCGTGCATCATCACGGCCTCGATAGGCCGGTACCATTCCGAGTGCTTTGATGATGGGCCCCAGCAGCGGTGTTTTGAACAGAGGCGCTTTGGCCATAAAGCTGACCGGACGGCGAGCGGCGATACCGATTAAAATAGGATCGACAAGTGAATTGGGATGATTAGCGCAAAATAAGACCGGACCGGTTTTGGGAATTTGTTCTGCTCCGGTTATTTGGATCCGAGGGTAATACCGTTTAATCACACGGTGTGCAAATTTACGAACCAATGTGCCGAGAAAATTTGAGAAACGAGATTGCATGGCGGTACCGACTAGAGAAATGAAACAAGAAAATATAGTATAATGTATGATTAAAGTCATACAGCCAATTTGGAATGAAAAATGAGCTTGAACTGGATTGTTATACTAACCGTGTTATCGTTTGTTGATATACCTAACATATCAGCGTTTGAGGGTAAGCCAGAGAATATATGGCCTAGCACCGCACCTCAGGAAACAGGCAATATTGGCGAGGAAAAGGCGACGCCGAGTAAGCCTGGACAAAAACAGGTACTTAGGATTTCTAATGTTTCGACGCCGACGTTACAGTTTTATCCAGCTCCAAAAGGCAAGAACACTGGCACGACGATCGTTGTGTGCCCTGGTGGTGGATACAACATACTAGCGTTTGATTTAGAAGGTACGGAAGTTTGTGAGTGGTTGAATACAATTGGTGTTAACGCAGTTCTTTTAAAATATCGTGTGCCAAGGCGTGCTGGTTTGCCGCCCTATCATGCGCCATTACAAGATGCTCAGCGAACACTAAGTATCACTCGTGCTCGGGCTAAGCAGTGGGGAATCGCCGAGGACCGCATAGGTATTCTAGGCTTTTCAGCTGGAGGAAATTTAGCTGCGATGGCGGCTCTGAAATATAGCCAACGAAATTATGATGAAATCGATGCGATCGACAAGGTTAGTTGTCGCCCAGATTTCGCCGTATTGGTTTATCCTGCTTATCTAGTTGAAGATGGAAAATTAGTACCCGAAGTACAGGTCACTAAAAATACGCCTCCGATGTTTATGGCGCACGCCTATAACGACGGTGTGACTCCCGAAAGTAGCGTCTTGTTATGGTTGGCATTGAAGCGAAAGGGAGTGCCGGCGGAAATGCATATCACCGAAACCGGTGGTCATGGCTATGGCTTGCGAAAATCATCATCCAATAGTCATCGTTGGCCACAACGCTGTGAGCAATGGATGCGAGAACGCGGCTTGTTAGGCAAAATGTAAACGATTGATGGTTGGTGTTTCGCTAGGCGTGTGGTTCTAGCGAACCGTTTTTTTTAGTGCTCGGCCGTGTAGGGCACCTGTTGGTCGACCTCGGTATACGGCAAGTTTACCACCAATAAACACATACTCGATGCCTACGCAGTATTGATGAGGGTCATCAAACGTCGCTTTGTCCTGTAGTGTCGTGGGATCATAAACGACTATGTCGGCAATCATATTTGGGTTTAATGTGCCACGGTCTTTAAGTCCGAGGATCTCAGCAGGTAGTCCGGTTGCACTGCGAATAGCATGTCCAACAGAGATGATTTCTTCTTGTTGTGCAAAGAGACTGATTTTTCGTGGAAAGGTACCGTAGCTTCTGGGGTGTGGTTTATCGGCACCAGGCAAATAGGCTCGACCGTCCGAAGCGGTGGCCACCCATGGGAGACTCATCACATAGCGTACATCTTCGGGATCCATACTAAAGTTCACCACACCCGCACCTCCATTGCGTTCGATCAATTCAATAATTTCAAGAGCCGGCTTGTTCTCTAGTTTTGCAATTTGAGCGATGCTTTTGCCGACCCATTTTTGTTGGTAGCAGCGAGCAATCCGAATGGCCCCGCCGTTATCTGTTCGGTCTAGTTTCGCTTGGATTGCCGTTCGTATACGTGGACCATCCTGAGGGTCATCGAATCGTTTAATCATTGCTTGCCGGCCTCCAGCACGAGCCCAAGTCGGGATTGTGGTCGCGCTGAGTGAAGTACTGGAAGCTCGATAGGGATATTGATCCGCCGTCACTTGTTGGCCGTCGTCACGTGCATCTTGGATGGTCTTGGCAGCTACCCGTACTAACCCCCAGTTATTGCGGCCGCTAGATTTAAAGTGTGATATGTGTACGGGCAGCTTAGCATCGCGTCCAATTTGCATCGCTTCATTGACACTGGTGATTAAACCACTGCCTTCTCCTCGGATGTGGCTTACATAAATGCCGCCGTGTTTGGCGACGACGGATGCTATGGCGGTGATTTCTGCTGTGTCGGCATATGAACTTGGTACATAGATGAGGCCAGTCGACATGCCCCAGGCGCCATCGTCCATCGCTTTATCAGCCAGTTTCAACATGGCTGCTTGTTCCTCAGATGTTGCCTTGCGGCGTTCATCGCCCATGATTTCTCGCCGCAGATTTCCTTGTGCCAGGAGATGAATGACGTTGGTACCGCTGCCAGCTTGGTTTATGGCGGTGTAATACTTGTCGACATAAACGGGACCCGCACCGCAATTGCCAGTCACGATCGTCGTGCATCCTTGGAGTAAGTAGTTAATGTTGGCACGTGTCGCCGCCGCAGTGACTTGGTTGTCACTGTGATTATGTAAATCAATAAAACCTGGGCATATGATCTTGCCTGTGCAATCGATGACTAACTTTGCGGTCACCTCTTTATTTTTTGTGAGGTCAAGGATTTTGCCATTGTTAATTGCAATGTCACCAATGCGGCTATCGAGAGATTTCCCGTCATAGATGGTGCCGTTGGTTAACAAGACATCGATCTCAATAGCGGATACTAATGCTGGAAAAAACAACAAGATAAAAAAACAACGAATCATGATGCCACCTGTTTGGAAATGGTACGACAAAATTTGTAATAGTATTTTAGCACGGCGGGTAAGAGCGTAGGAAAAGATGTCCTCAATCCCCGACGCATTCTGTGTTGTTATTTAGCGGACGCAGAAGAAAGCTGGTGATTGCACTCAGAAGACAGGCGGTACCAAAGAACCAATAAATCCACTGTGGGTTTCCGTTAGATTTGAAAATGGAAAAGGCGGCGTAGAATATCAATGTGGCCGTACCCCAGGTAACACCCATTGTTAAAGAACTAGCTAACCGCTGTCGGTCGGGCATTAGTTGCTGAGCAAAACTAATAAATACGGGCATAGCAATTCCCTGTAAGATTCCAATGATTAAAGCTAGGATGTGCATCGGTCCCAGAGAGAGCGTGTTAGTTAAACGTATCCACGGTACCAAATCCACGTAACCAATAGCCACGACTGGAACCGTTGCCAGCAATGGCGGCAACCATAGTATGAGTCGTTGGTGGTTCCGCCCGATGCCGAGGGCACAAGAGATTCCTCCAATTCCTAAACCTGCCATGAAAACACTAGCGACGGCTCCTTTATCCGTATCGCTAAATTCGTTGTCAGCTAATAAGTAAGATAAAACAATGGGAATACCGAGTACCGGCATGACTCTAAATATGCCACTCGTGAATAGCAAACACATTTCGCGTATCTGCAACGGTACCGAGGGTAATGTGTCTGGTAGTACTGGCGGGGCGGTTTGTGTTTCGAGTTTTGTATACGCCCGCCTCATTCCAAGAGTGACGATGAGCAGGATAGGCAATCCCCAAGCAAAATTCCATATTAACCCTTTAAGGGCAAACGCGTCCGATATGCTACCGGCGTAGATGGGGCCAATGGATTGTCCGAGATAACCTGATAATGCGAACATAGCCATAAAGCGACTACGGTTGTCAGGTGATAAATTTCCCGCTGTCGCCGCACACTCGGGATGGAATGCGGCAATGCCAATACCACCAAGAACTAATAAAGTTACCATCACAGCCGGCGACTCGACATATCCAATGACGGAAAAACAAAGAAATGCCAATAATGGTCCGGCCCATATAATAAAACGAATTCGATACCGATCCCCCAAAAAACCAAATGCCATTTGGCTACATGAATCGGTGATCCGCCAAATGATGTACCCATACAAGAACCCCTCTCGCTGCAATTCCATTTGCTGTTCCATAGTAGGCAGCAATGGCAGAATTGTGGTAGCAATAATGTCGACGATAAAATGCGCCAGACAAAGCAGCAATAGGATTTGTATGCAGATACGAGCGGGATTAGTCATGCGTCGCTTTGGCTTTCTAGGTATTGCATAAAATCTAAGACTCCCTCAATTTGCTCGAACTGCGAAACAAAATCAGCAGCCTCTTTGACTTCCGCAAATGCATTTGCTGGGCAGCCAAATGTTTCCACTCGATCGGCAATGGCTAAATCACTTGACGTGTCACCGATACCTGCTGTGCGTTTGGGGTCAATATTGGTTCGCGCTAGTAATTGATCGATGCCCGACGCTTTGTTGATCTGTGGCAAATCACAATTGATATAGAACAGTGTAGGTGAGACTCGAAATTGCCACCCGCGCTTTTCAAACTCTGCCTTTAATGCTGGAATCACACCATGAATAACTTCCGGGTCGGGATGATAGAGCGTTACCGAGGCGGATTTTCCAGGCTGCAGAGTGACACCCTGTTCCTGAAACATCTCTAATGACAACCGTTCTGCTGCGTGGACCATTTCCAGTTGGTCTGGGGTAATGGAAGGATCCATGCTGTATTGATTATCTCGTGGGTCGAATAGCCAAACCCCATTTTCGGCGACGCACGGGATGTCACGATTTTGCAAAACTCGGCATAATGCTTCGACAAATGCAATCGGTCGGCCTGTGCAGAGCGTAAGTTTAGGACGATCGCCCTGCTCAAAGGCCAACTGATTGTGTTGGGCAATTGTGGTCAGTTTTTCCAGATTCATTGGTGAGGAATCTTCAGGCGACAGGCAACCGTCGATGTCACTGATAATGAGGTCGTACATGGAGTGTTAAATCACCGTTGGGAATGCGTGATGGATTAAGTAGAGGTGAGATTGGCCAGGCTAGGATAGTGAGCCGAGTTGTTCGCAATAAATTCGGTTTGGATGTTTCCGTCTGTGTTAACAAGAATCGTACCATGCATTTGAGTGACATCGCCTACTGGTTTTCCCATTCCACCGCGAAACATCGCTCGCAGTCCCGGTAACCAAATTCGCCACCCCAGATATTGCGAGGGTGTTCCCTGAGGGATTTTATAAGCCTTGTATGCTTCTTGGTGCGGATCACAAAGAACCGGCATGGTAAGTTGATATTTTTCTACAAGTGGAGCAGCTTGCTCTGGGGTTCCCATCAATAACACAACGGGTTGGATGTTGGCTGCCTGGAAATCCTCGAGGTTATTTTGCAAATCGACCATCTGCTCGCGACAGAACACTCAGCCCATATGCCGAGTGAAGTAAAACGCTGCCGACAATTCTGACCAGTACTGGGACAATTCAACAACGGTACCGTCATGTGTTTTCAAGGAAAGTTGTGGTGCTGGATTAAGGTCAGTCATTATCTTCGTGCTCTTTCAAGAATAAATATGTGAACGGACGATGAGATTGTGCGAGTTCCGCTGATTTAGGGGTCTGGTTGTTGCCAAATACTCATACCGCCATCCACCATCAGCATATGTCCACAGACGTGTCGCGCTGCGTCGCTAACAAGGTACACGGCACCGTCGCCACAGACGTCCGCCGCAGGAACTTGGCCATTGGGGGTGTGTTGTTGCATCCATTGCAAGAACTGAGGATCATCCAAAGCCGCCGCTGTCAGCGGCGTATTAAAGAGACCGGGCGCTAGGCCGTTGACTCGGATGTTTAGCGGTGCAAGTGAAACGGCAAGCGTCTTTACCATCGTTTCCACAGCTCCTTTGGAAGTGTCATAGGCAGTATGCACGTTTTCCGCGAGCTTGCCGTTGATCGATCCAATAAAAAGAACACGCCCTGTAGTAGCTTGCTGAACCCAGTGTTTAGAAAAATGTTGGGTTAAAAAATATCCGGCATACACGTTTAGCTGCATCGTTTTATCGAACGTAGCATAATCCATTTCGAGAAATGGCTTATCGATGTATGTGCCTGCGTTGTTGACGAGGATGTCGATATTGGGATTCAACTCGAGTGCGTCAGCACACAGTTGTTGTGTCGCTTGCTGCACGTCGCTGGCCAAATCAGCCGTCAATAATTTTGCGGTTTGTCCGGTCGTCTTGCATTGTTGCAGAGTTGCTTGTGCAGCGTCGTCATTATGTAGACCATGGATGATGACATTGGCACCAGCCTGTGCCATAGCGATAGCGATCGCTTGACCCACACCCTGAGTGGACCCCGTAATCAGTGCATTATGTCCCTTTAGGTCAATCATCAAAACCCTCCAGCATTAATTCATCTTTTCGTCGCGAGGCCATACCTGATTTGAAATGTTGGCGGCAAACGGAAACATATTGGTCATTGCCGCCGATCTTGATTTGAGCACCTTGCTTGATGATATTTCCCGCACTGTCGAGGCGGAGGACCATATTGGCTTTGCGGCCACAATGGCAAATGGTTTTCAATTCGGTTAGGTCATCAGCCCACGCGAGTAGTTGTTGGCTACCTGGAAAGAGTTCTCCTCGAAAATCGGTGCGCAAGCCATAGCAAAGGACGGGGATATTGAGTTCGTCGGTAACGTCGGTAAGTTGTATGACTTGCGCCTTTTCCAAAAACTGAGCTTCATCAATCAGCAGACAATGAATATCGACTGTAGACGCGATGTCTCGGACGAGATGAAACAGATTATCGGTGTTGTTGAAAATAGTTGCAGGTTGACTGAGCCCGATTCTTGAAGATACATGCCCATCACCACTGCGAGTGTCGATGGAAGGCGTTAGCACCAACGTTTCCATGCCGCGTTCTTGGTAGTTATAGCTAGCTTGTAACAGACTTGTTGACTTACCAGCATTCATCGTTGAGTAATAAAAATACAATTTTGCCATGCGCAATATTGTACACGATGCCTTTGCCCGAGGCGTCCCCCACGACTATCGCACTCCGTGCTGATAAAAGTATATCCCAGAGATGGCCGTGACTGTGGCGGCGATCCCCAGAAACATCGTGTTGTAACCTGCCACGACGACAATCCAAGCGATGATGGGCATTCCCAAGACCGCAGAGCAGTCAAACGCCATCATTGCTAGAGCCGTTCCTGTGCCACGGTGCTTAGCTGGAAATGATTCGAGTGTCAGGGAAGTCATGCAGTGATACGAAAGACCGTGTCCCGTGCCGCAACAAAATGCCGGGATGATTAGAGCCCATAACCGATCTGGTGTGATAAAACAATAACCGATGTAACCCATGACCATCGCAATAATACCCACTAACAAAACTTTACGACGACCGATGCGGTCTGGTGCGCTTTTCAAAAGCAAGCGGATCGTAATGCCCCAGCCCGCATAAATTATGTAGAAAACCGTAATAAATCCGGCCGTGCCAAAAACGGGATCCGTTAGCGATTCGTCTAAAACAAACTTCTTTAATAAGTGCAACGGGACGGTCATGCCCAAACCAAAAGCAGCGTTAACGTAGATGATACTACCGGGCCAATACTTTTTGGCGGTCGTCAAAAATCGCCGCAGACTTAATGTGCCTTTTGCTCGATTGCCATGGGTCGCTGGCATGAAAAGTAGGATGACCATCGAGGTTACTATGCATCCAGATCCTGTACAAAAGAATAGCTGGAAATTTTCGATAGTAGGTTGAGTTCCTAAAATAGATTCTCCCAATAGTGGGCCAATAACAAATCCAAAAAAACCACTGACACCTAGAATCCCAATCGCTTCGGTGCGGCGATCTACCGGCGTGGTCACCGTGATATAGGTAATGGAACTAGTGAAGACGCATGCGACGCCCAAGCAGATGATTCCGCGGGAAATATAAAGAAACGCGTTTACATCGGTGATGAAGAGGTTGGAGAGGAAGCCTACGAGGAAAAATATATAGCCGGTCAGCCACATGTTTTTTGAGCCAAAGCGATTGACCATTTGGCCGAGCCAAGGTCGCGCTAAAAAGCTAATGATGACGCCGCTCGATGTGATGTAACCAAGTTCGATTAACGCGCGTTCACGATCCGTGTGTAAATATTCGATCCATTGTGCGTAATGCACCAGCAGTGTGTTGGCCGGGACAAACAACAGATTGCTAACAAACGCTAAGGCAAATGAACGATCATACATTTTGCCTGGTGTGGGCGAGATCTTTGTGGTGGACATGATGCAGAGCGGTAGGCAATGACAGGTGGGAAAACGCAATCGCTCAGTCTAACATTAAATGTAAACCTGATACATTGCGGGATATTTTTTAGTGACAAACACGACTCTCACGCATCATTAGCATCAATGAGCGGAAATGTGATTTGGAACGTGGTGCCTTGGTTTGCTGCACTGATTACCTCGACTTCGGCACCGAAAGCGTTTACGAGGTGTTTGACAATAGCAAGACCCAACCCCGTGCCACCTAATTGACGTGAACGAGCTTTGTCGACGCGGTAAAATCGCTCAAAAACTCGATCCTGATGATCGACGGGAATCCCAATACCGGTATCGGTAACCTGCAGATGTACGGCCTGTGGTTCGGCTTGAATATTGACCGTCACGGTACCATCTTCGGGGGTATATTTCAGTGCGTTGTCGACAAGGTTGTCTAGGATTTGTGTTAAGCCATCTGCTTCGGCAAAGACCCAAACAGAGTCGCTTTGATTGGATACCAAGGTGATGTTTTTCTTGGCTGCGTGCGACTGGTGATCATTAAGGCATCGCTGGGTAATTTCCGTCAGATCTACAGATGCAAAATCAGTTACGTTTTCCCCCGATTCCAGTCTTGCGATACTCAATAAATCCTGAATCAATAGATTAAGGCGCTCTGATTGTTCGACGATACGCGTGAGGAACAGCATATTGTTATCGTCATCATGAATCGCACCGTCAATCAACGTTTCCGCAAATGCTTGAATGGATGCTAAAGGTGTTTTCAATTCATGCGAGACATTTGCCACAAAGTCGCGGCGCATGTTCTCTAATCGATGAATTTCCGTGATGTCATGAAATACGATAATCACACCAGGATTTTTCGAACTTGAGGAGTGGCTTGAACTGGGAATCGCCGACGCACTCAAAGAGAGATGTTGTTCATGGGGCGTTAGAAGTTCAATCTTGCCATGAAATGGTTCGTCACTTTTACGTGCTTTGTGCACTGTTGTTTCAATCATTTGGTTCCGCAACACTTCCCAAATCGGTCGACCTTCGTCCCGATTAACATCCAAAGAAAACATACGGCATACGGCTTCGTTGGCAAAACGGATACAGTCAGATCCATCGACCGCAATAACTCCTTCCTTCATACCTTCGAGTACCACAAGCAACTCGTTATGATTTCGTTCGAGTTGGCGCATACGTTTGCTGAGTGTTTTACTGAGGTTGTTCAGCGTTTGTCCGAGTTCGTCAAATTCGTTACCTTTGGATAGATTGCGTGGTTTTTTGATTTGGCCAGAAGTCAATTCACGAGCTTCTTCGATAAGTTGCACGACGGGTTGAGTCATCTTTGAAATTCCAATTCCCGCGATACCGAGACCACCGACAATGATGATAAACACGAGTGTCGCAATTTTCAGTTTTATATTGGCGACCTGCTCAGAAACGTGCTGTGTGTTAACAGCCACACGGACACAACCGACCGCAGCGCCTTGATGCTCGATCCGGTAGGCAACGTACAGCATTTCAATTTCCAATGAGTCACTAAAACGTGTGCTACTGCCGGTACCAGTCTGCAAGGCTGCAATTAATTCGGGTCGGTCACGATGATTGTTGAGTTTCAGTGGATCTTTGTGCGAGTCCGCAATCACTCGCCCCTGCGTCTCAACCAACGTGATACGGGTGTTCATTTGCGGTGCAATGGTTTCGATTACACTTTGGAAATTGTCAATGTTCTGGTGCGTGAGAGCTTCAGTGGCTGGATTTTGCAAAGATATTGCTGTGTTATGCAAACGCAATTCAAGTTGGTTGATTATTTGTTCATGCTGCCAGTGAATGGTAGTGGCACCACCAATAACGCTGCCGAGAACAATCAGCAGCGAAAAATAAATGAATGGCTTCCAGAATAATCGTGTTGACCACATAAGGTTGATTTCAAGTTAATAATAGACAGGGAAGAAATTTAAAAGTGTTTCTGCGCATCTGCCGTTAAATTGTGTTATTGGTTTTTATAGCGATATCCGATTCCATGGACCGTCTCGATAAACTCTCCACAGTCGCCTAGTTTTTTACGGAGAGCTCGAATATGTACGTCGATGGTTCGTTCCAGCACGATGGTGTCATCACCCATAATGGCATTCATCAGGTCCGCTCTGTTAAATACTCGCCCAGGGTGTTTCATTAAGTGCCACAGTAAATCAAATTCCGTTGGTGTAAATGCAATGTCTTCATCGCCAACGGTCACTTTGAATTGAATGCGATCTAAGACAATTCCGTCGGCGGATAGTTGGCCGGACTCATCTTCGGTGGACCCTTCGGTGCGTCTTAGTAAGGACTTGATACGTTCCAACAGGATACGCATTTTGAATGGTTTGGTGACATAATCATCGGCCCCCATTTGGAACCCAACGAGCTGATCGATTTCTTCGCCGCGGGCGGTCATCATTAATACTGGAAGGTGTTTGATGAGTGGATCACTGCGAATATGTCGACAGACTTCGAATCCATCCATGCCCGGTAACATGATGTCAAGTAATACAATGTCCGGGACGTGTTTGCGTACGCCTTCGAGACCCTCGGTGCCCTCGTCAAAAACGAGAACCTGGTATCCACGCGACTCGAGATTATATGTCAGAATCTCTTGTAGCGAAGGTTCATCTTCGATTATGAGGACGGTTTGAGTTGTCATATTGAATGACCTCTTGTAAAAGACGTCGTATGTTTAATGTTATTCAAACGGCTTAATGTGGTCGCCGCCCACTAAGGAAAATACCTCATCGCAGATATTACAGCTTTGGTCGCCAACGCGTTCAAGCGATCGTGCGATAAGGATTTGAGCAAGTGGCCCAGCTAAATCAGGTTCGCCTTTTAAGGCTTCCAGAGCAACTTCTTCGCTGAGTACTTCACGCATAATTTGGTCGTTGAGTGAGTCAACATATTCATCTCGATTACGATATTTATCGGCTTGCTTGGAATCTTTATTGATGTACGATCCGATTGCCCCGTTGACCATCTCACGCACGGCATGGCCCATTTGAATAATTCGTGGTTCGGGATTCATTGTCGACCGAGCCATCATTAATTGTAATAGCTCCACAATATTTACCGCTTGGTCGCCTATTCGTTCGAGATTCGAAGTCACGTGTGAAACGGTCAATACATACCGCAAATCAGTCGCGACTGGTGTATAGACGGTGAGGATGCGGACAACTTCGCTGTCGATGGTGACTTGAAGGCTGTCCATCACATCTTCTGATTTCAAAATGACATCGGACACATCTAAGGAGATGTCTTCGAGCCCTCTTACGACCGTGGCTATCATGGATTCAGCCAACTCGCCCATCTCTACGAGGCGATGTTGCAGTTCTGTGAGTTCTTGATCAAAACGTTTCATTATCCGTACCGCCCTTGAATATACATTTCAGTTTTTTCTTCACGAGGGTTTAAGAA
>LWDU01037652.1_pt1 | contig 96926 bp, 98 predicted proteins | sample 727161 | NCBI WGS metagenome assembly LWDU01 (sample SAMN04566230, study PRJNA314399) | hydrothermal vent metagenome | isolation source: deep sea hydrothermal plume seawater | place: Mexico: Gulf of California, Guaymas Basin | collected 2004-07-11 | reverse complement strand
GCGTCGCCTTCGCCTTGATGAAATACCAGGAGAACTATTGCGCCCCCAGGCTCTCATGAGCCTTGTTAGGCACCATAGAATCTCCCACAAACGTGGCTACGAAGCTCCGGGTCGATGCTGAGAGGGTGCTGCTTGTCTGAAGATCGGAACCGTGATTCAATCCTTTAAAGACTGGAATCAGGATTCCGATCATGGCGAACGCTGATGGCTTATAGAGAGACGGCGCAGATAAAGGCGCGCAAGGCGGCGCAGCGCGAGGCGCTGCTGCGCACCGCGGAGGCGCTGGTGCGCGAGGGCGGCTTCGCCGCTATGACCATGCAGACGGTGGCGGACCGCGCCGGCGTGGGCGTGGGCACCCTGTACCGCTACTTCGATAATAAGGCGACCCTGGCGGCGGCGGTGTTCGCGGTGGCCACGCAGCGGGAAGTGGACGCGGTGGACCGGGCGCTGGCCGGTGGCGGCGATGCCTCGGCGCGGCTGGAGCGCGCCCTGCGGCTGTTCGCCCGCCGGGCGCTGGCGGCGCCGCGGCTGGCCTGGGCGCTGATCGCCGAGCCGGTGGAGCCGGAGGTGGACGCCGAGCGGCTGCGCTACCGCGCCGCCTACGCGGCCCTGTACCAGCGGGTGCTGGACCAGGGCGTGGCGGCCGGTGAGCTGCCGCCGCAATCCACGGCGCTGGCCGCCGCCGCGCTGGTGGGCGCCATCGCCGAGGCGCTGGTGGGGCCGCTGGCGGCGCCGCTTAACGACGCCGGGCTGGCCGACCATCTGGCGGTGTTCTGCTTGCGTGCGGTGGGCGTCGCCGATGCCGAGTCCGTCGCCGCCCCCGGTCTGAGCCAGACGGAGAGCGCGTTATGAATAACCCACTGAAGAAGCTGTTTTCTGGGGCAGCCGGCTTGCGCCGGGGTTTGCTGCTGTACGGGCCGTTTCTGGGCGCCGGGGTGCGGGTTGAGGAACTGAGCGCGGATTTCCGCCGGGTGCGCGTGTCCATGGGCATGCACTGGTACAACCGCAACTATGTGGGCACCCACTTCGGCGGCAGCCTGTACAGCATGACGGACCCGTTCTACATGCTGATGCTGATGAACAACCTGGGCGGCGATTACATCGTCTGGGACAAGAGCGCGACGATCGATTTTCTGCGTCCGGGTAAGGGCCGGGTGTTCGCCGAGTTCGAACTGACCCAGGCGATGATCGACGAGGTAAAGGCGGCCACCGCCGGTGGCGAAAAATATCTGCCCACCTGGGAGGTCACCGTGCGCGACGACGCCGGCGAGGCCGTCGCCCGGGTGGAAAAAGTACTCTATGTACGGCGCAAAGCCGGGGAGAAACCGTCATGAATATTAAAGAGAAAGCCCTTTCACAACCGGATGCTCTGGCCAACACCCATGAGGTGTTCAACCAGGCAACGCCTCTGCAGGACTACAACGCCTTCCGGGGCGATAGCGCGCTCTACGACGCGGTGCTGCGCGAAGGCGGTGAGCGGGGCGTCGAGGAACTGGACCGCTACGGTTTCGAGACCACCCGCCCGGAGGTGATCGAGTGGGGCTACCAGGCCAACGCCAGCAAGCCGGAGTTTGAAACCCACGACCGCTACGGCCACCGGGTGGATCAGGTCAATTACCATCCGGCGTACCACAAGCTGATGGACATGGCGACGCGGGAAGGCCTGCACAGCTCGCCCTGGACCGATCCGGGCCCCGGCGCCCAGGTGCTGCGCGCCGCCAAGTACTACATGCACGCCCAGGTGGAGGGCGGCCACGGCTGCCCGATTACCATGACCTTCGCCGCCGTGCCCAGCCTGCGGCTGACCCCGTCCATCGCCGAGCGCTGGCTGCCCAAGGTCACCGCCCGGGGCTACGACGGCCGTAACGTCAGCCACCACGAGAAGTCCGCGCTGACCATCGGCATGGGCATGACCGAGAAGCAGGGCGGTTCGGACGTGCGCGCCAACACCACCCGCGCTCATCCTGTTGGCGCCGGCGGTTCCGGCGAGCTCTACGAACTGGTGGGCCATAAGTGGTTCATGTCCGCGCCGATGTGCGACGCCTTCCTGATGCTGGCCCAGTCGCCGGGCGGTCTGAGCTGTTTCCTGGTGCCGCGCTGGCGCGAGGACGGCAGCAAGAACCCGCTGCAAGTGCAGCGCCTGAAGAACAAGATGGGCAATGTGTCCAACGCCTCCTCCGAGGTGGAGCTGCGCGGCGCCCACGGCTGGATGGTCGGCGAAGAGGGCCGCGGCGTGCCGGCGATCATCGAAATGGTGGCGATGACCCGTTTCGATTGCATGATCGGTTCGTCCGGCGGCCAGCGTCAGGTGGTGGCCCAGGCGGTGCATCACGCCGCCCACCGCGCCGCCTTCGGCGAGACGCTGCTCGACCAGCCGCTGATGCGCAACGTGATCGCCGACCTGCAGCTGGAAGTGGAAGGCTCGGTGGCGATGACGATGCGCATGGCCCGGGCCCTGGATAACCTGGGCGACGAGCACGAGAAACGGTTCACCCGGTTGGGTGCCGCCGTGGGCAAGTACTGGATCTGCAAGCGCACGCCGCACCACGCCTATGAAGCCATGGAGTGCCTGGGCGGCAACGGCGTCACCGAGAATTTCATTCTCGCCCGGCTGTACAGGGACGCGCCGATTAACGCGATCTGGGAAGGCTCCGGCAACGTGCAGGCCCTGGACGTGCTGCGCGCCATGAACAAGAGCCCGGCGGTGGTGGACACCTGGTTCGAGGAGCTGGCCGGCGCCCAGGGCAAGAACGCCACCCTGGATAACGCCATCAACGCGCTCAAGAAAGAGCTGGCCGATCCGGAGGACATTGAGTTTCGGGCCCGCGACCTGGTGGACCGCATGGCGCTGACCATGCAGAGCGCGTTGCTGGTGAAAGCGGGTAACGAGTCGGTCAGCGAGGCGTTTATCGCCGCGCGGCTGGGCAGCGGCCACACTCGCAATTACGGCAGCCTGCCGCGCGGCCTGGACATCGACACGCTGATCCAGCGCGCCAATCCGCTGCACGCCTAGCGCTTACAGCTTGAGGCGGCCGAGCACCTCGAACCAGAGCGCGCGGAAGGCCTGGGCGGCCGGCGTATAGGGGGCGAACTCGCCCACCGGCGCGCGGTGGTCGCCCATCTGCTCCACATGGGTGGAGTAGGGGATCCAGGTCTTGAGACCGTTTTTCATCAACGCCGGGCGCTTGACCAGCATCTGCACGTGCAGGTCCCGGCGCCGGTCCACCATGTTGAAAAACGGCACCACCTGCAGGTTCTTGATGTTCTTGCTGTCGATCCAGTCGAGTACCTGCTCGAAGGCGCGCAGGGAAAGGTGGGTGGGAATCACCGGCACGAACAGATAATCGGCGGCGGCGAATACGCTTTCCGCCAGCGGGCTGAGCGTCGGCGGGCAGTCCAGCAACACCAGTTCGTAGGATTCGCCGAACGGCGCGATCAGTTCCTTGAGGCGGTTCTTGCCGCCACCGCTTTCCGCCAGTTTCACGTCCGCGTTGCGCATGCTGATGTCGGCGGGCACCGCGTCCAGGTGTGGCCAGCGGGTCTCGCGCTTCAGACGGCCCATGGGCTGCTTGCCCTTAAACAGGCTGCCGGCCTTGTAGCCCGGGTTGTCCTGGTCCACGCCCAGGTAAAAGCTGGCGGCGCCTTGCGGGTCGAGATCCCAGAGCAGGGTGCGGTGTTTCCAGCGGGCCGCGTGCCAGGCCATGTTCACGGCCGTGGCTGTTTTACCCACCCCTCCTTTCAAGTTGTAAAAGGCGATGGTTTTCATGGCATCCAGGTTCCGGTTTCAGCGGTCGGACTTGGAGGCTAGCATGAAACGCACGGTTCCTCACTGGGAGGTCGGCGCCGACGGCTTGTGATCGGCGCGCCCAGCGGCTTTAATAGCCGGGCCTTCAACCTTCTTAACGCGGAGATCGACCAGGGTGACTGTCGAGAAACGCTATCAGGTGTTCATCAGCACCACCTATCCGGACATGCAGTCCGCGCGCCAGGCCTTGATGTTGCCGTTGCTGGATCTCGGCATGGCACCCATGAGCATGGATTTGCATAGCACTGAAACCAACAATCTGATGCCGGTGGTGCAGCGCATGATCGACGATTGCGATTATTTCGTGATCCTGCTCGGCGGTCGCTACGGCACCCTGTCACCGCTGGGTCTCAGCTACACCCACCGTGAGTATATTTTCGCCGCCACCAAACGTAAGCCGATCGTTACCTTCATTCACGACCAGCCGTTCAATCTGCCCGCCGAGGCCCGTGAGGACAGCCGTGAAGGGCAGGTGCGCCGGGATGATTTCGCCCGGTTGCTGGAAAACAAAACCCTGGCTTTCCGCTGGCGCGACGAGCGCGAGCTGAGCGAACAGGTGGCCAAGGTGATGCCCGACGTAATGCGTCAGCATCCCGCCCCCGGTTGGGTGAAGTCGGGCAGTGTCGACAGCGGTTCGGGTGGCGAGGTGGATCGCCTGCGCCGCCGTATCAGCGAGTTGGAGAAGGAGCGCGAAGAGTGGCTGGGTAACCAGCGCACGCCGGCGCGTAACCTGGCCCGCGGCAGTGACCGGGTTACCTTGGATTATTCCTGCAACGTGTACGAAGGCGGCGACTGCAAGGTGGCGATGGCGTCCTGCCAGATGGACTGGAACCGGGTGTTCGCCTGCGTCGCCCCGCTGATGCTGAACGCGGTTTCGGAACCGGTGATGCAGAAAGCGCTGGAAGACTATATCGCCCGCAAGGCCCTGGACGACGTGCTGGCGGATTTCCCCAAGGCCCACGCGGTGCGCAACGTGGTGCTGGCCGGCCACGCTTTTAACCAGATCAAGGTGCACCTGCGCGCGCTGGGGCTGATCAACAAAACCTCGGACAACGACAGCCGTGGCATGCCGCTGTGGCGGCTCACCACGCAAGGCGATACCGCCATGAGCCAGGTGATGGCCCGCCGGCGGTAGGAGCGGGCCCTGCCCGCGAAAGGGCGCGCAGCGCCCGGCAGGATCCCAGAGACGCTGTTTGTGCTGCCCCTAGAGAGGCCTCTGGAATCCTGCCGGCAAGCTAAGCTTGCCTTTCGCGGGCAGGGCCCGCTCCTACAATCCCAGCTTGTTCTTCAGGAAAGCGACGATGTCGTCCGCGGGGACCTCTTCGGCTTCACCGCTGCGGCGGCTCTTGTATTCCAGTACGCCGTTGTCCAGGCCGCGCTCGGCCACCAGCACGCGGTGCGGGATGCCGATCAGTTCGGCGTCGCTGAACTTCACGCCCACCCGTTCCTTTTCACGGTCGTCGAACAGCACTTCGATGCCGGCGGCGGTGAGGTCCGCGTAGAGTTTTTCCGCCACTTCTTTTTCGCGCGGGCTCTTCTTGATGTTGAGCGGAATCAGCGACACCTGGAAGGGCGCGATGGCTTCCGGCCAGACGATGCCGTTGTCGTCGTGGTTCTGTTCGATGGCGGCGGCCACCACCCGGCTGACGCCGATGCCGTAGCAGCCCATGGGCATCACCACGGAGCGACCGTTGTCGTCCAGCACGGTGGCGTTGAGCGCTTCCGAGTACTTGGTGCCGAGCTGGAAGATATGGCCCACTTCGATGCCGCGCTTGATGGTCAGGGTGCCGTTGCCGTCCGGGCTCGGGTCGCCTTCCACCACATTGCGCAGGTCGGCCACGTCCGGCAGCGCCACGTCGCGCTCCCAGTTAACGTTGAAGTAGTGCTTGCCGTCCTGGTTGGCGCCGGCGGCGAAGTCGCTCATCAGCGCCACGCTGCGGTCCACCACGCAGGGAATCGGCAGGTTCACCGGGCCCAGGGAGCCGGGGCCGGCGCCAAGGGCGGCGCGGATGGCTTCCTCATCGGCCAGTTCCATCGGCGTGGCCACCGCGTCCAGTTTTTCCGCTTTGACGTCGTTGAGCTCGTGATCGCCGCGTACAAGCAGCGCCACCAGGCCGCCTTCGCTGCCCTTCACCACCAGGGTTTTCACGGTCTTTGCGATGGGCACATCGAACTGCGCCACCAGCTGTTCGATGGTTTTCGCGTCGGGGGTCTCGGTGAGCGCCATGTCCGCGCCGGGGGCGGCGCGCTCGCCGGTGGCCACGGCCTCGGCCAGCTCCACATTGGCGGCGTAGCCGGACTGATTGGAGAAGGCAATGTCGTCTTCGCCGGACTCGGCCAGCACGTGGAATTCATGGCTGGCGGCGCCGCCGATGGCGCCGGTGTCCGCTTCCACCGGACGGTAGTCCAGGCCCAGCCGGTCGAAGATCGCGCAGTAGGCGTTGTGCATCACCTGGTAGGTTTGCGCCAGCGACTCCATGTCGGTGTGGAAGGAGTAGGCGTCCTTCATGGTGAATTCGCGGGCGCGCATGATGCCGAAGCGCGGCCGGATCTCGTCACGGAACTTGGTCTGGATCTGATAGAAGTTGGCCGGCAGCTGCTTGTAGCTGTGGATCTCGTTGCGCACCAGATCGGTGATCACTTCCTCGTGGGTGGGACCCAGGCAGAACGGGTTGTCGTGGCGGTCGGTGAAGCGCAGCAGCTCGGGGCCGTAGGCGGGTGCCCGGCCGGACTCTTCCCACAAATCCATGGGCTGCACCACCGGCATCAGCACTTCCTGGGCGCCGGCGCGGTCCATCTCTTCGCGGATGATGCGTTCCACTTTACGCAGCACGCGCAGACCGGATGGCAGCCAGGTGTAAAGGCCGGAGGCCAGCTTGCGGACCATGCCGGCGCGCAGCATGAGCTGATGGCTGACCACCACCGCGTCCGCGGGGGTCTGTTTGACGGTGCCGAGCAGGTACTGGGAGGTGCGCATAGTGGATTCTGTATTGTTGCTAGAGCAGCCACAAGTCACAAGCCACACGCCGCAAGCAGGCTGTGCTGGAGGAAAGGCCGTGCCGTTGGCGGGGCCGAGGGCGGCTTGCGCCGCCCGATACAGGATTCAGGATGCAGGATACAGGGGCGCGGTCGATGCGATCCGGTTGGCGCCTCGCTCCGCATCGTGGCCCGGCGCTGTAAGCGTGGTGCGACCCCAGAGGATTCGCACCGCTCCATCCCTGTATCCTGAATCCTGCATCCTGAATCGTCTTTGCTGCTTGACCGGCACGGCCGGCCCGTCACCATCGCCGGCTTGCAGCTTGCAGCTTGCAGCTTGCAGCTTGCAGCTTGGCAGCTTGCAGCTTGCAGCTTGCAGCTTGCAGCTTGCAGCTTGCAGCTTGCAGCTTGCAGCTTGCAGCTTGCAGCTTGCAGCTTTATGTTCCCGTTTCGTTTCGGGAGACAGGAATGCTGACAGCAAAACAAGTGGAAGCGCTGATCCGCGGCGGTTTGCCGGCGGCGGCGGAGCAGGGCGTGCTGGTGGAGTCCGTGGGCGAGAACCGGGCGCGGGTGCGCTATCGGTTCGCGGCCTCAATGATCCGCCCCGGCGGCACCGTGTCTGGCCCCACCCTGATGAGCCTGGCGGACGCCGCCATGTACGCCGCCATCCTCGCCAACCTGGACGGCCAGGAAATGGCCGTCACCCAGAACCTCAACATCAACTTTCTCAGCAAACCCGGCCAGGCCGACCTGATCGCCGACGCCGAAATCCTGCGCCTGGGCCGCCGCTCCGCGATGCTGGAAGTCCGCCTCTACAGCGACGGCAACGACACGATGGTGGCCCATGTCACCGGCACGTACGCGATCCCGCGTAGTTAATCTCGGTAGGAGCGGGCCTCGCCCGCGAAAGGCCGGCTTCGCCGGCCGGCAGGATTCCAGAGACCTTTCTAACGGCAGCACAAACCACCCTCTCTAGGATCCTGCCGGGTGGCTAAAGCCACCCTTTCGCGGGCAAGGCCCGCTCCTACAATTTATTCGAGTTCTTTTTCCCAGATCAGGTCGATGGCTTGGGATTTGCTGCTGGATTGCGCTTCCAGGTGCAGCTGGCGGGTCAGGGTGTAGCGCAGCATCACCGTGGAGATGGCGTCGAACAGGCCCACCGCGTAGGTCAGGTAGAGGCGGGCGGAGATCTGTTTGCCGAGCATCAGCGCGGCGTCGGAGGTTTCCCAGTCGCTGCCGATGGAGATTTCATCCAGCCCCAGGGTGTCGCCGATCTTGTCGGTGACGCCGCTGCCTTTTTGCAGACCGTAGAGCGCCAGTGCCTGGGCTACCTGGGCGGAATCGCTTTGCGAGCCCCGGTTCAGTGAGCGGCCGGTAACCAGGTAGGACATGGCCTCGCTTTCTTCCAGGCTGGGGTCGGAGAAGATGCGCGCGTCCGGTTCCTGCAGGGTGCCGGACAACTGCACCCCCACCACCAGGTTTTCGCTGGGTATCTTGCGCACCGCGCGGATATCCAGCCCCGGGTTGTCGGGCTGGCCCTGGAACAGCAGGCGGCCGTTCTCGATCAGCAGGTTCTGGCCGTAGGCGCGGTAGCGGCCTTCGGTGATGATCAGCTCGCCGTTGAGTTGCGCCGGCTGGCCGGGTTGCTGGCTGACGCGCAGCTCGCCGGTGAGGGTGGCGCGCAACCCGAACCCCTCGAAGCGGACCTGGTCGCCCAGGGTCACGGTGACGCCCATGGCGAACGGCAGCGGCGCGGCCTGTTCGGCGCGCGCGTCCACCAGCACCTGGTCCTCGCTGACGGTGACCGCGCTTTCCGGCAGCTCGCGGGGTTTCAGGTCGGCCTCCGGCACATTCAGGGTGCCGCTCAGGTTCAGGCTGTCGCCGTCGCCTTTTAAGGCCAGATCGGGAGACACATAGACCTTGGCGTCGGCGCGGTCGGCGACCCGCAGTCGCTCGCCGCGGGCCCATAGATCCATCGCCAGGGGCGAGCGGGTGGGGGTCCAGGTGCCGCCCAACTCCAGGGTGCCGTCGCCCAGTTGGGCGCGGCCGTCCAGGTTGAGCGTGCCGGAGGCGTCGCCGGTCACCGCCAGGCGGATGCTTTCGGCGCTGATGCCCAGGTCGGGCACCGTGGCGCGGCCGTCGCGCAATGCGATTTTCCCGTCCACCCTGGGGCCGGCGGGGGTGCCGCCCAGGTTCAGATCGCCTTGCACCCGGCCTTGCAGCTCACCGACCCGCGGCAGCAGCGGCGCCAGGTCGTCCAGGCGAGGGATGTCCAGGCGCAGCCGGCCGCTCATCGGCGCGTTCAGGTCCAGGCCGCTGGCTACTTGGGCATGCACTTCGCCTTGATCGGCCACCACCAGATCCAGTTGCTGGTCGAGGCGACCGTTTTCCAGGGTGCCGGTGAGCGCCGCTTGCTGGAATACCAGGGTCAACGGCGGCTCGGCGCCGACAAAGCGGGTCGAGGCGTCGTCCAGGCTCAGCGACCACTGGCCCCGCGGCTGCTCGACGCTGCCGTCGAAGGTGGCGTCGGCACGCAGCCGGCCGTCCAGGCTGATGCCGTCGCCGAGCCAGGGGTTGGCCAGTGCCAGGGGCAGGTCGCGCACTTCCAGGTTGGCGGCGATGCTGCCGTTGACGGCGTGGCGGCCCCCGAGGCACAGCCGGCCCGGATCATCGCGGCTCTGAAGGCATAGTGTCTCCAGGGATTGCCGGTCGGCGCTCAGGGTAAAGGGCACCGGGTCCGCCAGGGTCCAGACGCCCAGTTGCCGCTCCCGCAGTTGCCAGGTGAGCAGGCGCCCGGACCAGATCAGGTCGTCGCTGAGGCCGGCCTGGGCGGCGAGCGTGGTGGCGGCGCCGTCGTTCTCCACCGACACCTCCAGCCGGTGGTCATGGCGCCGGCCATCCAGCCCAAGATCCAGGCGCTCGACCCGGGCCTCGCCGTTCTGGCTGAGCGCCTGGCCCTGCAGCGCCAGGGTCATCGGCGCGTCGCCGGCGTTGAGGTCCTGGAAGCGGGCGCTCAAGGCGTCCAGCCGCCAGTCCTGATAGCCGAGCGCGTCGCCGTTGGCGGTGCCACTCAGCCTGGGCGCTTTGAGCGGTCCGCGCAGGCGCCACTCCGCCTGAAGACGTCCCCGTGCCGGGGCGTACCAGCGCGTCAGCCGTTCGATGTTGAGGGTGCCGTCCAGATTCAGGGTGTCGCCCACCCGTCCCCGGGCGCTGAGACGGTCGGCGCCCCAGCGGCCGTTCAGGGTGACCGCCAGATCACCGCCGGTGTCCTGGCGGGCCTGGCCGTTCAGGGCCACCGGGTCGCCCTGCAGGGTGCCGGTCAGCGACAGCGGATCGGCGCTCAGGGCCCAGTCGTCGGCGCCCCGCCAATGGCCCTGGGTGCGCGCCTTTAACGTCAGATCGCCGGGCCAGGCCGGCGCCAGCGTCGCCGGGTCCAGGTGTTGGCCCTGGGCGTCCAGGTCCCAGGCCAGGCCGTTCTGATAATCCAGGCGGCCGCTCAGTGTCAGGCTCTGGCCGTCGTTTTTCACGCTCAGGGTGTCCAGGGTCAGGCCGTCCAGGCCGGCGTCGCCGGCCAGGGTTACCGCCAGCGGCCGGCCATCGGCGGTGAGGGTGGTCTGCCCCTCCAGGCGGACGCTGTCCAGGGTGCCCCGGGTGGTCAGCTCGCCTTCGCCCAGGCGTGCCGGCACCGGGGTCTCCACCGGCAGGGGTTGCGCCGGCCAGTGGTGGCGCAGGTCCAGATGCACCTGACCGTCCCGGTAGCCCAGTTCCCCCTCGCTGTTCAGTTGTGCCGGCACCGAGAGTGCGTGTTCCACCTTGAGATGTTCCGGTGTGCCCTCGAGACGCAGCCGGCCGGCGGTTCGCGGCACCGTGTCCGGCGCCGCCGGGCGCCGCCAGTCCAGCTCGCCGCGCAGATCATAGGGGGCGCTTAACGGCCCGCTGAGATTGGCGTTGAGGCGAGTGTCGGCCACGCTCAGGGCCACCTTGGGCAGGTTGAGTTTGCGCCAGGCGACCAGCTCGCGGGCCTCGATGCGGTCCAGGTGCAGCGGCGATTCTCCGGCCAGAGTGAAGCGGCCCACGGACAGGGTGTCGATGCGCACGCCCAGGGGCAGCGCCAGGCTTTCCGGCAACTCGAAGGGTGGCGCGTCCGGCGCCGGCGGTTCGCCGGCCGGCAGCGTCAGGGTGACCTGCTCGGCACGTACTGACTGGATCACCAGCCAGCCGCCGAGCAGCTCGCCGGGGGCCAGTTCCAGATGCAGCTCATTCAGCGCCACTTCCAGGGTTTGCCCGGCGTCGCCCTGGCGGTAGTTGAGGCGACCGACGTCGACGCCGGAGAGCAGGTCGCCGCGCCAGTTCTCGACGCTCAGTTCGCCGGGCAGGTAGGGGCCGGCCCGGTCCAGCAACCAGAGGTTGCCGGCGCGGGTGCCGAGCAGCGCCAGCAGGGCGCCGATCAGCAGCAACGGGACCAGCAGCAGGCCGATCAGCAGGGCGCGCTTCACAGGTCCGGCCCCATGCTCAGGTGCAGCCGCCACTCGCGGCCCTCTTCGATGCCGCGCGCGAAGTCCACCCGGATCGGGCCCAGCGGTGAGCGCCAGCGCACCCCGAAGCCGGCGCTGCGGCGGATTTCATAATCATTGAAATTGTTGAAGGCGTTGCCGGCGTCGGTGAACGCCGCCAGGCTCCATTGCTCGCTCACCGGGTGGTCGTATTCCAGGCTGCCGACCAGCAGATGGCGGCCGCCGATCACTTCACCGTCGTTGTCCATGGGGCCCAGGGATTCGTAGGCGAAGCCGCGCACGCTGGCGTCGCCGCCGGCGAAAAAGCGTATTGAGGCGGGCAATTCGGTGACGTCGGAAACTTCAGTGTAGCCCACTTCACCGCGGGTGATGACCCGGCCGCCGAACAGCGGAAAGATCAGCTTGCCCCAGCCGTCGAACTGGGTGAAGGACGCCGATGAGGCGAGCGTCTTGTGAGCGCCGCGCACCTTGCCGCCGAGTCGCCAGCCGAAGCGCGGGTAGATCGGGTCGTCGTAGACCACCCGGCTGAGCTGGAAGCCGGGGATCACCAGCTCCACCTGATCGAGCTGGTCGGCCACGGTATAGGTCTCGCGCAGGTACTCCAGTGAGGTGGTGGCGACCCAGTCGGAATCCAGTTTAATGATGTAGTCGGCGCTGGTGCTGAAGATCTCGCTTTCGCTGGTGTCGGTCTCTTCGTTCACATAGCGGGTGCGCAGCTCGATTTTTTCGTTGATCGGGTCGCGCAGCGGAATGGTGTAGCCGGCGCCGACCCCCTGGCGCACGCTGGAGAACTCGGTTTCCACCCGGGCGGTGTGGCCGGCGGCGTTGACGCGACGGTTCTCCACGCCCAACCGCAGGCGCGGGCCGGTGTCGGTGCTGACGCCGACGCCGGCCAGCAACGCCCATTCGTTGCGCGGGTTGAAGTGGATGCTCACGTCGATGGTGCGGCTGTCCGCGTCCGGCTCGCCCCGGTCCAGGCGCACCGCGCTGAAATAGCCGGCGCCCAGGTAGGCTTGCTGGGTGGCGAGCAGCTTGTCGTTGCTGAACGCTTCGCCGCTGTTGAATTGCAGATAGGCGCGCCGCAGCCGTTCGCTGATCTGGGCGTCGCCGGTCAGGGTGATGTCGCCGAACCGGTAGCGCGGGCCGCTGTCCACTTGCAGCACGATGCGTGCTTCACGGCGGTCCCGGTCCACCTCCAGGCGATGGCGGGTGAGGGCGCCTTCAGCGTACCCCCGGTTGATCAGCAACTGCTGAAGCGACTGCTTCAGGTTGCTGTAGCGGTTGTGGCGCAACCGCTGCCCCTGTTTCAGGCCGGCGTTGTCGATGGTGCGCTGGAAGGCCGGGTCGTCGGCGGCGTCGCCGTTGAGGGTGATGTCCAGGGCGGTGATGCGGGTGGGCTCGCCCGGGGCCACGGTAAGCGTCAGCGCGAAGCACCGATCTTCGGCGGCGTCCTTCCATTGCGGTGTCAGCGTCGGTTGGTAAAAGCCCAGGGCCTGCAGCGCGGCGCGGCTGTTATCGCGGACCTGGCGTTGGATCAGGGCTTTCTGGCCGGGGCCGGGCCGGCAGGGATAACGGCTCAGGTCGATCAGCGTGCGCAGGTTGGCCTCGACACCTTCCGGCCAGTCCTGGTCGCCGGCGGTCTTCAGCGTCAGTTCCGGGGCCGGGTCGGCGCTGGCCCGGCCGGGCATCGCCAGGGCCGCGAGGATGGCCAGGACCGCCAGGGTTGCGAGGCTGTAACGGCTGCTCATCGGCGCCCTTGTGATTCCTGGAAGAAGACATCGCATTGTGGTCAACCGGGCGCACAGGGGAAAGGGTTTTACAAAATAATCAGCGTCCCTGGAAGTGGCTGGGACTGGGCCGTTTTTTCAGGCGCCGCTGCAGGGTGCGGCGGTGGATGCCGAGCGCTTCGGCGGCCCGGGAGATATTGCCGTCATGGGCGTCAAGAACCCGTTGAATGTGTTCCCACTCCAGACGCTGCAATGACGGTGGCGCTTCGGGGAGATCGTCGGTGCGGTCCGGGTCGCGGCCCAGGGCGTCGAGAATTTCCCCGGCGCTGGCCGGTTTGGTGAGGTAGTTGTGCGCGCCGCGCCGGGTCGCCGCCACCGCCGCCGGAATGCTGCCGTAGCCGGTCAGCATCAGTACCCGGCAGTCCGGGAAGCGGCTCAATAACGGCTGGATCAGATCCAGGCCGTTGTCGTTGCCCAGGTTCTGGTCCAGCACCGCCGCGTCCAGGGTGGGAAGGCTGGCCAGCAGGGCATGCGCCTGTTGCAGGTCGGCGGCGTGATGCACCTCGATGCCGTGGCGGGCAAAGGCACGCCGGGTTTGCTCGGCGAGCAGCGCGTCGTCTTCAAGCAGCAGCAGGGATTCAGGCGTCATGCTCGCTCCATTCAATCCGGGCCTGGCTCCATTGGCGTTCGAAACGCAGGGTCAGGGTGGCGCCCAGCGCCGCCAGAGTGCTTTCCACCAGCGCCAGGCCCACGCCCAGGCCTTCCTCCGCGCGGCGCTCCGGGTGATCGGGGCCGTCGTCGCTGACCTGCAGCAGCCAGCCGCCGCCGGGCAGCACCGCCAGGCGCACATCGAGCCGTTCCGCGCCGGCGTCGATGGCGTTGTAACCGAGGTTGGCCAGCACCCGGAACCAGGCCGCGCCGTCATTGAAACAATGCCCGTCGGGGCCGCTCACCGACAGGGTCAGCGTCGGATGCAGATGGCGCAGGTGATCACGCACCCGTTCCATTAGCGCCTGATAGGCGGGCCGTTCCGGCAGGTTGTCGGTGTCCGCGTTGCGTAGCCGGGCCGCGACACGCCGGGCCAGGGCCTCGATCTGCGCCAGATCCTCGCGGGTGCTGCGTGGCAGGCCCGGTTCCTTGGCGGCGTTGTCGGCCAGCATCACCAGGCTGCTGAGCGGGGTGTTCAGTTCGTGGGCCTGGTGGGCCAGCGTCGCCGCCACCTGATAGAGCCGTTCGCGGCGGCCGGCCAGTTCCAGCAGCCGGTCGTGCTGGCGTTGTTGCTGGCGGGCGAGACTCTGGATCACCTGCCCCAGGGCGGTCAGTAACAACGCCAGGGCGACAAAAACCACGCCCATGCCGAGGCCGTGGGTGTGGCTCAGCTCGCGGGTCAGGGCGTGCAGGGTGGAATGCGCCGGCGGGGCACTGTGCCACAGGGTTGCCAGCAGGTAGCCGCCCAGCGTGACCACCAGCAGCCAGAACGCGGCGCCGCGCCCCAGGGTCAGCGCGCCGAGCAACAGCGGCACCAGCAGGTAGAACGACAACGGGTTGCCCGCGCCGCCCAGTTGCTGCACCAGCCCGACGAAGATCACCACGTCCAGGGTCAGTTCCAGGGCCAGCAGGCGCTGTTGGGCGCGCGCGTTCAGGCTGGCCAGGGCGATCAGGTTGGGCAGCAGCAGGGCGGCCAGCCACAGCAGGGGCTCCAGGCTGGCGGGGGCGCGCGCGGTTTGCTGCAGCACCAGCAGGGCCAGCGCCAGGCACAGTACCAACAGGCTGCGCAGGCCGATCAGCCGACGGTGCCAGACGCGATGCAGGGTTGAGTTCATGGGCGCGGATTGTACTCCCCACGCAGCGGGAACGGCAGGTGGCGTTTTGCCGCGCCGCTCAGTCGGCGCGCCGGGCGCTGCCTTGCAGCAGCTCGGCCATCAGCCCGGGCAGTTTGCGGTGGCGGAAAACCTGCGTGTCGCTGAGGTCGAAGCCGGCGTCGCGCAGGGTATCCGGGGTGGGGCGGGTGAGATGACAGCCGCAGGCCAGATGATGCCAGAGCGGGTCCACCCGCCGTTGCCAGCGGAAGGTGCGTGGGCGACCGCTGGCGATGTGTTCCAGCAACAGAAGACGCCCGCCCGGGGCCAGCACCCGGTGCATTTCGCGGGCGGCCAGCTCGGGCTGTGGAATGGTGCAGAACACCAGGCAGGCGACCACGGTGTCGAAGTGGCCGTCCGGGTAGGGCAGCCGGCGGGCGTCGCCCTGCAGCAGGTGCAGCGGTTGGCGGATGCCGGCTTCCCGGGCATGGCGGCGGGCCAGCGCCAGCATCGCCGCCTCCGGCTCCAGGCCGTGGATCTCGCTGACGGCGTCGCCGTACAGGGCCAGGTTGGCGCCGGTGCCGATGCCCAGCTCGAGCACGCGACCGCGGGCGCCTTGCAGCAGGCGCTGGCGGTCGCGGTAGAGCGGACGGGTGGCCCAGTCGAGCAGTTTTGGAAACAGATGGTCCTGGTACCAGCGCATGGGGCCCCTTGTATTGGCGGTTATTGACGCTCCGGCAGTACGTAGTCGTCCGGATTCTCTAGCATGTCGGTGGTCAGTGGCCCGGAGATCACGCTGGTCAGGTTGCGGTCGGTGTGCTTGCTGAAGGTGCGCCGGGCCTTCTCGAACAGCCGGAAGCTGCGGAAGTTGAGCGCGTACAGACGCACTTCGCGCAGCCGCTGGTAGGAGTACATCACATCCAGCGCGTCCATGGAAAACTGCGGCTTGAGCTGCATGGCGGTTTCCAGGTGGCTGATCGCCTCGTTGAGGTCGCGCTTGCGGTTCATGTAGATCAGCGCGTTGGCGTATTCGTAATGGACGATGGGGATGTCCGGCGCCAACTGCAGCGCCTCGTTGAAGGAATCCTGGACCGTGGTGGTGCGCGCGCCGTAGGTCATGCGCCCGGTGAATTTGCCCACCCGGCGCATGATGCCGGCGTCCACGCCGGCCAGGAACGCATGGCCGAGCGGGTGGTCGGGCATGATCTCCAGGACCCGTTCCGCGTTGTTCTTGATCTTGCTGATATAGCGGCGCGCGACGATGATCGGCACCGGCGATTCCTCGGCGATGCGGGCGATGGCGTAGGCGTAGCCGAGACGCACCACGGCCACCACCGGCTCCATTTCCGGGTCGTCCTCGGCGGGCTCCATCAGGTCGAAGTAGCGCTCGGTGCGGTTGGCCATGTCCTGCAGCATCATGTATTTGACGCTTTGCCGGTCGGCCAGATAGATGGCGTACAGCAGCTGCGCGAACAGCGCCGGGATCTCGCCGATGGGCCCCAGCTCCAGGCCCAGGCGGCGGGCGGTCTGGAAATTGCCGGCGAAGAAGTGGCGCCAGACGTTGACGTAGCGGCGCTCCAGGTCGCGGAAATCGCCGTCGAAATCTTCCAGACCGTCGCGCAGGAAGGGGTACTTTTCGAACTGCCGGCGCAGGTAGTCCGCGGACGGGTAGGGCATGCGCAGGCCGCGCATCAGATAGTCCCATTTGTCGCGGATTTCGGCGTCGGTGTAGGTGAAGTAGGCGCGGTTGTAGGGGACCTCGTTCCAGGGCTCGATGAAGATGCGTTCATCGACCGGGATGTTCTCCATCTCCAGCTCTTCCTGGGTGACCTGCTCATCCTCGTCGATCAGCAGGGCCGGGTCGATATCCGGGGTTTTCTGTGCCTGCAGTCCCAGGCTGGTCAGACACAATACGATCAGCAGGGGCCAGCGCCATGCCGCGCGGCCTCGGTCAAGTTCCTCTTTCATTGCGATGCTCTTCTTTTTTTATCAGGACGTCGCCGGCAAGGCCGGCATGGCTCGGGCAAACCAAAAAGAAGGCCGAACCTTGCCATGGGAAGAGCAGGTTGAACAAGAATTCACCAGCCGGGGAAGCGCGGCTCTACGGTCAGTCAGCCGCCGGCTTGTTCCAGGATCGCCACGAACGGCTCGCTTCTGCCGTGGCCGCGGACGATGTCCAGCAGGGTGCGCCCCTGGTCGTCGGTGGCGCGGATATCGCGGTTCTGGGCCTGGAAAAACGCCACGAAGCGTTCGAAATCTTCCGGCCGCAGGGCACGGTAGGCCTTGAGCAGGACGTGGAAGTCCGGGTTTTCGCCGTCTTCCGGCGGGAAGTCCAGGAACACTTTGATCTGTTCGTCGGTCATCGGCTCGCCGACCACCTTCTTCTTGTCTTTGCGCTCTGCCATTCACCACCTCTGACGTTGTTTGCTTGCGCCGCGCGTTCGGCCCGGGTGACCGGCCGGCTTTCCAGGGGCGGGGATTATAGGGTTTAAAGCCGCGAGGGGCGAGGAGGGGGGTGAACCGGCAGGGCGGGAACGCTCCGGACCGGCGATCGCACCGGCCCGGAGGGTGGGACGCGGACTTACTGAGCCATGTCCTTGAGCTTTTTCAGTGGCCGTACTTTGACCACGGTGCGGGCGGGCTTGGCGGCGAAGGTGGTTTCCTGGCCGGTGAACGGGTTGATGCCCTTGCGTGCCTTGGTGGCCGGCTTCTTCTGGGTCACTGCCTTGAACAGACCGGGAAGGGTGAACTGGCCGGCGCCGCGCTTCTTCAGATGACCTTCCATGATATCGGTCAGCTCGTCGAAAACGCCGTTAACGTCTTTCTTGGTGAGGCCGGTGGTATCGCTGATCTGAGCGATGATTTGGGATTTGGTCATCGGATCGGCGATCGCCTTAACCCGACGCGTTGCGGTTGCCGTGGCGGCCTTCTTTGCCGCTTTTTTCTTTGCAGCCATAGGATTGCTTACCCCTTTTGTTGATGACTTCCTGGAAGAAAGAAACTGCGTGTCCCTGTCAGGGCACCCCTGTACTGCGGCCTCAGAGGCACGACTGATACAGTGCGCATCCAGTTATATGCCATGGATATGCGCGGTACAAGGCGTCCAGGCCCTATTTTTTGTGTGTTTCGGCACCGGATCGACGTTCTCGACCGTCAGGCCGGCAAGGGTTAGCAGGCCCAACCCCGAATCGCTATACTAGGCCGCCTTTTCAGCCACCCAGGCCGTCCCGACGGCGGCTTCATCGGATTCAGGAACGGACAGAACACATGCGAAGCCATTATTGCGGTGATTTGCGAGCCTCCCACGACGGGGAAACAGTGCGGTTGTGCGGTTGGGTTCACCGCCGCCGCGACCACGGCGGGGTGATCTTCCTCGACCTGCGCGACCGCACCGGCCTGGTGCAGGTGGTGTTCGACCCGGACACCGAGGAGGCCTTCGCCCTGGCCGACAAGGTACGCGGCGAATACGTGCTGCAGCTTGAGGGCCGGGTGCGCCTGCGCGACGAGTCGGTGCGCAACCCGCGCATGGACACCGGCGACATCGAGGTGCTGGGCCTGTCGCTGACCATCCTCAACGAAGCCCAGACGCCGCCGTTCGAGCTGGACGAATACTCCGCCGCCGGCGAGGAAGTGCGGCTCAAGTACCGCTACCTGGACCTGCGCCGCCCGGAAGCCCTGAAGCGCTTCCAGTTCCGCTCGCGGCTCACCCACGCGGTGCGCGCCCACCTGGAAGGTCAGGGGTTCATGGACGTGGAAACGCCGATTCTGACCCGCGCCACCCCGGAGGGCGCCCGCGATTATCTGGTGCCCAGCCGCACCCACCCGGGCAGTTTCTTCGCGCTGCCGCAGTCGCCGCAGCTGTTCAAGCAACTGCTGATGGTGGCCGGCTTCGACCGCTACTATCAGATCGCCAAGTGTTTCCGCGACGAGGACCTGCGCGCCGACCGTCAGCCGGAATTCACCCAGATCGACCTGGAGGCGTCCTTCGTGGAGGAGGACGACATCATGGCGATCACCGAGTCGATGGTGAAAAGCGTGTTCAAGGACATGCTCGAGGTGGACCTGCCCGAGTTTCCGCGCATGACCTATGAAGAGGCCATGCGCCGCTACGGGTCCGACAAGCCGGACCTGCGCGTGCCGCTGGAGCTGATCGACATCGCCGATCTGATGGACGGCGTGGAGTTCAAGGTGTTCGCCGGCCCGGCCAAGGACCCGAAAGGCCGCGTGGTGGCCATGAAGGTGCCCGGCGGCGGCGACCTGTCGCGCAAGGAAATCGACGAGTACACCAAGTTCGTGGGCATCTACGGCGCCAAGGGCCTGGCCTATATCAAGGTCAACGACCTGGACGCCGGCGCCGAGGGCCTGCAATCGCCGATCCTCAAGTTCCTTACCGAGGACGCCATCCAGGGCATTCTCAAGCGCACCGAAGCGGCCACCGGCGACCTGATCTTCTTCGGCGCCGACAAGGCCAAGGTGGTCAACGAGGCGATTGGCGCCCTGCGCGTCAAGGTGGGCCACGAGCGCGGCCTGGCGCAGGGCGACTGGGCGCCGTTGTGGGTGGTGGACTTCCCCATGTTCGAGGAAGAGGACGGCCGTTACTACGCGCTGCACCATCCGTTCACCATGCCCAAGTGCAGCCCGGAAGAACTGAAGAGCAACCCGGAAGGCGCCCTGTCCCGCGCCTACGACATGGTGCTCAACGGCACCGAGCTGGGCGGCGGTTCGATCCGTATTCACCGCCCGGACATGCAGCGCAGCGTGTTCGAGGCACTGGGCATCAGCGACCAGGAAGCGGACGAGAAATTCGGCTTCCTGCTGGATGGCCTGAAATACGGCGCGCCGCCCCACGGCGGCCTGGCGTTCGGTCTCGACCGCATGGTGATGCTGATGACCGGCGGTGATTCGATCCGTGATGTGATCGCCTTCCCGAAAACCCAGACCGCCGCCTGCCTGATGACCAATGCACCCTCGCCGGTGGATAATCAGCAGCTGCGCGAAGTGGGCGTGGCGGTACGTAAAGAAGAGCAATGAGATAACGCGGACAGGTTAGGAGATACCATGGCGGGTCATAGTAAATGGGCCAATATTAAGCACCGTAAGGCGGCTCAGGATGCCAAACGGGGCAAGATCTTCACCAAGCTGATTCGTGAAATCACCGTGTCGGCCCGTATGGGCGGCCCGGAGATCGCCGATAACCCGCGCCTGCGCGCCGCCGTCGACAAGGCGCTCAGCAACAATATGACCAAGGACACCATCGACCGGGCGATCAAGCGCGGTGCCGGCGATGACGACAGCGCCAACATGGAGGAGATCACCTACGAAGGCTACGGCAAGAACGGCGTGGCGGTGCTGGTGGAAACCATGACCGACAACGTCAACCGCACCGTGTCCGAGGTGCGCCATGCCTTTTCCAAGTTCGGTGGCAATCTGGGCACCAGCGGCTCGGTGGCCTTCCTGTTCACCAAGCGCGGCGAGATTTTCTTCGAGCCGGGCGTGGAAGAAGAGAAGCTGATGGAAGCGGCCCTGGAAGCCGGCGCCGAGGACGTGGAAGAGAACGAGGACGGCAGCTTCCTGGTGATCACCCGGCCGGACAAGAGTTTCGGCGAGGTGGTCGACGGGCTCAAGGAAGCGGGCCTGGAACCGGCCGACGCGGAAGTGACCATGAGCCCCTCCACCGAAGCGGAGATCGACGCCGACACCGCCGAGACGGTGGGCAAGATGATCGACCTGCTGGAAGACCTGGACGACGTGCAGAACGTCTACACCAACGCCCGGTGGCCGGAAGAATAACAACACGCCCATACTGGACATATGAACAGGAGGCAGGTTAGATGTAACCTGCCTTTTTTGTAGGAGCGGGCCAAGCCCGCGCAACGGCCGTTATGACCATTCTATTGGGGATCGATCCGGGCTCCAGACACACCGGTTATGGGGTGATCGAGCAGGTCGGTAACCGCAGCCGGGCTCTGGCGTTCGGCACCATCAGCACCAGCGGCGCCGAGATGGCGCCCCGGCTGGGGACCATTTTCGCCGGCCTGTGCGACGTGATGAGCACCCACCAGCCGGAGGAAGTGAGCATCGAAAAGGTGTTCATGGCCCGCAACCCGGATTCCGCCCTCAAACTCGGCCAGGCCCGTGGCGCCGCGCTCACCGCCGTGGTGCAGAGCGGCGTGCCGGTGTTCGAGTATTCCGCCCGCCAGGTCAAACAGGCGGTGGTGGGGCGCGGCGGCGCCGAAAAGGTGCAGGTGGCGGAGATGGTCAAGCACCTGCTGGGGCTGGAAAAGCGGCCCCAGGAAGACGCCGCCGATGCGCTGGCGATCGCCCTCTGTCATGCTCACACCCGTGTTTCCCTGGCGCGCATGGGCGGCGCCACCTCGGTACGAAGAAGACGGATACGATGATCGGACAATTACGAGGCACCCTGTTGGAAAAGCAGCCGCCGCGGCTGCTGGTGGACGTGGCCGGTGTCGGCTATGAGGTGGAGGCGCCGATGACGGTGTTCTACAACCTGCCGGAAAGCGGCGCCGAGCTGACGCTCTATACCCATTTCGTGGTACGCGAGGACGCCCAGCTGCTGTACGGCTTCACCGGCCGCTACGAGCGCGAGCTGTTCCGCAGCCTGATCAAGGTCAACGGCGTGGGGCCGAAAATGGCGCTGGCGATTCTTTCCGGCATCGAGGCCGACCGGCTGGCCGCCTGCATCCGCGATCAGGACACCACCTCGCTGGTGAAGGTGCCGGGCATCGGCAAGAAAACCTGTCCGACCGGCTCGACAAGCTGGAAGGCGCGCCGGCCTCGCGGCCCGGGCCGCTGCCCCTGGACGGCCCGCCGGACGGCCGCGCCGACGCCATCGCCGCGCTGGAATCGCTCGGCTACCGTAATAAGGAAGCCGCCGCCGCCGTGGGCCGCGCCGCCGAAGAGGCCGGCGCCGACCCCAGCAGTGAAGAGCTGATTCGCCGTGCCCTGCGAACTCTGGCAAGGTAAAACGCCATGGACAATGATCGTTTGATCGCCCCGCTGCCTTCCGACGCCGGCGAAGCGCAACAGGACCGGGCCATCCGCCCGGCCAGCCTGGCCGACTACAACGGCCAGCCGAAAGTGCGCGAACGGCTGGAAATTTTCATCGACGCCGCCCGTGGCCGCGACGAGGCGCTCGATCACACCCTGATTTTCGGTCCCCCCGGGCTCGGCAAGACCACCCTGGCGCACATCATCGCCCGGGAAATGGGCTCCCAGCTGAAATCCACCTCGGGCCCGGTGCTGGAAAAGGCCGGCGACCTGGCCGCCATCCTCACCAACCTGGAAGAGGGCGACGTGCTGTTCGTGGACGAGATCCACCGCCTCTCCCCGGTGGTCGAGGAAATCCTCTATCCGGCCATGGAGGACTACCAGCTGGACATCATGATTGGTGAAGGCCCGGCGGCGCGCTCCATCAAGCTGGATCTGCCGCCTTTTACCCTGGTCGGCGCCACCACCCGGGCGGGGCTGCTTACCGCCCCTCTGCGTGACCGCTTCGGTATCGTGCAGCGCTTGGAGTTCTATAACGTCGACGATTTGGCGCGCATCGTCGAGCGCTCCTGTGAAATTCTGGCCATACCCGGTGACCAGGAAGGGGCCCGGGAAGTGGCCCGCCGCGCCCGCGGCACGCCGCGCATCGCCAACCGCCTGCTGCGCCGGGTGCGCGATTACGCCCAGGTGAAAGGCGACGGCCGGCTCACTGGCGCGGTGGCGCAAAGCGCCCTGGACATGCTGGAGGTGGACAGCCTGGGCCTGGACGGCACCGACCGCCGTCTGCTCAACATGATGATGCACAAATTCGACGGCGGGCCGGTGGGGCTGGATTCCCTGGCGGCCGCCCTCAACGAGGACGCCGGCACCCTGGAAGAGGTGGTCGAGCCCTACCTGATTCAGCAGGGCTTCATTCAGCGCACCCCCCGGGGACGCCAGGTGACCAACCACGCCTGGCGCCATTTCGGCCTGGTCAAGCCCGCGCGGGACGGGGATTTGTTTAATGAGTGAAAAATTTTCTCAAGGTTCGGAATTTGTCCTACCGGTTCGCGTCTACATCGAAGACACTGACGCCGGTGGCATCGTCTACTACGTGAACTACCTGAAGTTCATGGAGCGGGCGCGCACTGAGTACATGCGGTCGCTGGGTTACCAGCACTATGCGCTGGCCGAGGAAAACTTCCAGTTCGTGGTGCATTCCGCCCAGATCAACTACCGCAAACCCGGCCGGATCGACGACGATTTGCGGGTCAGTGCCCGACTGGTGGCGCTTAAACGTGCCACCCTGGTGTTCGCGCAGCGTGTCACCCGTGACCAGGAAGTGTTGTGCGAAGCTACTATCAAGGTGGCCTGTGTCAGCGCCGACGGCATCAAGCCGGTGGCACTGCCGGGGCCGCTTCACGACAAGTTCAAGGCTGAATTCGAGGAGTTGGGGTAAATGGAAGACGCTTCGTCCAGCATGTCGATCCTTTCGCTGGTCACCAACGCGGGGCCCGTGGTCCAGCTGGTGATGTTGGTTCTGCTGCTGGCATCGATGATCTCCTGGTACATGATCGTATCCCGCTTTCGGGTGCTGGGCCGCGCACGGCGCGCCGATCATGCGTTCGAGGAGAAGTTCTGGTCCGGCGAAGACCTGTCCAGTCTCTATAACCAGGTGCGCAAGAAGCCCAACCCGGATTCCGCCAGCGAGGCGATCTTCCGAGCCGGCTTCCAGGAGTTCGTGCGTCTGTCCAAGAGCACGCGCGGCTCCGACGCGATCATGGAAGGGGCCCAGCGCGCCATGCGGGTGGCCCTGCAGCGCGAGGAATCCCGCCTCACCAAGCATCTGGCGTTTCTTGCCACGGTGGGTTCCACCAGCCCGTACATCGGCCTGTTCGGTACCGTCTGGGGCATCATGAATTCGTTCCGCGCCCTGGCCAACGTGACCCAGGCGACGCTGAGCGTGGTGGCGCCGGGTATCGCCGAGGCGCTGGTGGCCACCGCCATGGGCCTGTTCGCGGCGATTCCCGCGGTGATGGCCTACAACCGCTACGCGTCCTTGTCCGAATCCCTGGTGGGCGATTGTGAACTGTTCGCCGAGGAATTCTCCTCGGTGCTGCACCGCCAGGCCCACGGGCGCGACGCATGAGCCGAGGGAGTGCGTCCATGAGTGCGATTCGCGGCCGCCGCTTGCGTAAGAGGCCGATGGCCGACATCAACGTGGTGCCGTACATCGACGTAATGCTGGTGCTGCTGGTGATCTTCATGGCCACCGCGCCGATGATGACCCAGGGTGTGTCCGTGGACCTGCCGCAGACCGACAGCGCGGCGATCACCAACAACGACGAACCGGTGATGATCACGGTACGCCCGGACGGCAGCTACTACATCAACGTGGGCGGCGACGGCCAGTCGTCGGCGAGCCTGGAAACGGTGAAGGGCCATGTGCTCACGATCCGCAAACAAAAGCCGGACACTCTGTTCCTGGTGGAAGGCGACCAGAACGTGCCCTACGGCAAAGTGGTGGTCCTGATGTCCGAACTGCAGCAGGCCGGCGTCACCAACCTGGGGCTGGTCACGGAGCCGCCGGGGCGTTCATGAGCGATCGTGGCGTTGCGGTCGGGTTCTCCGCGTTTCTGCACCTGCTGGTGCTGGGGCTGATGGTGTTTACCTGGTCCTCGGAGCCGGAGCTGCGGCGGCCGCCGGAGATTCCGCCCCATGTGATGGCCACGGTGATGGAAGAGACGCGCCGCGCGCCGGAGGCCAATACCGCACCGGCCCGCGAGGAGAAGGATCAGAAGCAGGCCCAGGAGAAGGCGCCGAAGCCGGAACCCAAACCGGAGCCGAAGCCCGAACCGAAACCTGAGCCCAAGCCCGAACCAAAACCCGAGCCCAAGCCTGAGCCGAAACCCGAACCCGAGCCGAAGCCCGAGCCGAAGCCGAAGCCGGAGCCCAAACCTGAACCGAAGCCGGAACCCAAGCCGGAACCGAAAAAGGAGCCGGCGCCGGAATTCGAGCAGCAGAGCCTGGAAGAGTTGATGGCCGAGGAAGAGCTGGAGATGGCGCGCAAGGAGCGCGAGAAAGTCGCTGAGACACCCGGCAGCGGCCCCTCGGACAGTGACGTTGAGGAAGAGACCGCTGGTTACACGGACGCCATACAGAACGCTATCCAGCAGCGGTGGCGCATTCCCGGCAATTACCGCAACCGGGACGACCTCAGCGTGCGTGTGCGTCTGCGGGTGATTCCGGGTGGTGAAGTGGTCAGTGTCGAGGTGGACAAGTCCAGTGGCTATCCGAACTTCGACGAGTCGCTGGTCAAGGCGGTGGAGCTTGCCAGCCCGCTGCCGGTGCCGGACGGCAAGTTGTTCGAGCAGTTTCGAACCTTTCAAATCGTATTCAGACCCACGGATGTAAAATGATGCGAGTTTTAGCCTTTCCCTTCATCGTCGCGATGCTCTCGCTGCTGGCGGTCAACGCCCGCGCCGAGCTGCTGATTCAGATCACCGAAGGCCGCACGGACGCGGTGCCGATCGCGGTGGTGCCGTTCGCCGGCGCCGGCGACGTGCCGGAGAACGTGTCCGACATCGTGCGCGCCGACCTGCACCGCAGTGGCCAGTTCAAAACCCTGTCGCCCAAGGACATGCTGAGCCGACCGACCAGCAAGGAGGGCCTGTCCTACCGGGATTTCCGGGTGCTCAATCAGGAATACGTGGTGATCGGCACCATCAAGCCCACCGGCACCGGCGCCTACGAAGTGGGCTATGCGTTGCACGACGTGGCCCGCGGCAAGGAACTGCTGTCCGAGACCTACCGTCCGCCGGAGTCGCAGTTGCGTGACGTGGCGCACGCCATTTCCGACCGCATCTATGAGCAGCTCACCGGCATCCCCGGGGCGTTTTCCACCAAGATTCTCTACGTCACCCACAACCGGGGCGCCGAGCGGCCCTACCAGCTGCAGTACGCGGACGCCGACGGCGCCCGGGTGAAGACCATCCTGCGCAGCCGCGAGCCGATCATGAGCCCGTCCTGGTCGCCGGATGGCACTAAGATTGCTTATGTTTCCTTCGAGCAGAACGGCCTGCCCAAGATCTATGTGCACAACCTCGGCAGCGCCGAACGGCGGGTGGTGGCCCAGTTCAAGGGCATCAACGGCGCGCCGGCCTGGTCGCCGGACGGCCAGAAACTGGCGCTGACCCTGTCCAAGGGCGGCAACCCGGACATCTACAGCCTGAACCTCAACAACGGGGATATCGAGCAGCTGACCGATCATTACGGCATCGACACCGAGCCCCGCTGGATGCCCGATGGCGAGCATCTGGTGTTCACCTCCAGCCGCTCCGGCGGGCCGCAGATCTACCAGCTCAACGTGGACGACAAATCGGTGCGCCGGGTGTCGTTCGAAGGGGCTTACAACGCCCGCCCGGAAGTCACCCCGGACGGTCGCTATCTCGTTTATGTACACCGGCGTAACGGTAGCTTCAACGTCGGTGTGCAGGACCTCCAACGCGGGACGTTCGATATTGTGACACAGACCAATATGGACGAATCGCCCAGTGTTGCGCCCAATGGAAGTATGATAATTTACGGGACGCAACACAGGGGTACAGGGGTCCTGCAAGCCGTCTCCATCGACGGGAGAGTGAAAGTAGAGCTCCCATCGAAGGAAGGGGAAGTCAGGGAACCGGCCTGGTCGCCGTTCCTCTGAACGGATCTCAGAGTTCCAATACAGGACATCAATAGGAGTTTTTAGTATGCGTTCATTCATTAACCCGCTTTTCGCCGTGCTTCTGGCCGGCTTGCTGGCCGCGTGTTCCAGTACTCCCACCGAGGAGGACACCTCCGCGACCGATACCATGCCGACCGACAGCCAGAGCAGCCCGGCCGAGCCCGTACAGCGTCCCGCGCCGGCCAAGCCGGACACCAGCAACATCCCGGTGACCGCGGACAACTTCCATAACCATCCGTCCAACTACGACGGCACCACCGACACCAAAGTGATTTACTTCGCTTTCGACAGCAACACCGTGCCGGCGGCCGCCTTCGAAACCCTGCGCGCCCACGCCAGCTACCTGAAAGACAACCCGAATGCCAAGGTGCGTCTGGAAGGTCACGCCGACGAGCGTGGCACCCGTGAGTACAACGTGGCTCTGTCCGAGCGTCGTTCCGAAGCGGTCCAGAAGTTCCTGCGCGTGCAGGGCGTGAGCTCTTCCCAGGTGGAAGTGGTTGCCTACGGTGAAGAGAAGCCGGCTGCTTTCGGCCACAGCGAAATGGACTGGGCGAAAAACCGTCGCGCGGTTCTGAACTACACCGCCGGCCGTCCGTAAGCCATGCGGTCCAAGCAGGTAATTAAGCGCTTTTTACTGGCTATCCTGCTTGGCGGGCCGGTGCTCGGTGCCCAGGCACAGAGCACTGGCCCCCTGGCCGTCGAGGAGCGTGGCTCCGGCGGCGGCCGGGCCTCGTCGTCCGCCACCGGCAACGGTGGCGGCGAAGAGGGCATCTACCTGCTGATGCAGGAAATGGAGCAGTACCAGAAGCAAGTTCAGAATTTACAGGGTCAGGTGGAAGAGCTTCGCCATGAGCTGACGCAGCTCAAAGGCGCGGAGCGCGAACGCTACCTGGACCTGGACACCCGGATTAACGCGCTGGTCGAACAAGTGAACAGCGCCCCCAAGACCGACGCCGAAGCCGGCGACGACGGCGGCAACAGTGACACGCCCGCCGACCCGGAAGCGGACCGTGAGGCCTATTCCGCCGCCCGCGGCAAGCTGCTTGAGCGTGATTTCGACGCCGCGGCCACCGCCTTCGAAGCCTACCTGAAGGACTTCCCCCAGGGGCAGTTCCGGGCCCACGCCCACTTCTGGCTGGGCGAGGTCTACAGCAATCAGAAAACTCCGCAGCTGGACAAGGCCCGCAAGCAGTTCCAGACCGTGGTGGACGACTACCCGAACCACAGCCGTGCCCCCACCAGCCTGTACAAGCTCGCCAGCCTGCAGGCCAAGGCCGGCAACACCAGCGAAGCGGAAGTCTCCCTGCACAAGTTGATCAAGCAATTCCCCGACGCCTCCGAGGCCGAGATGGCCAAGGCCATGCTCAAGCAGCTCAACGGCGGCTGAACCGCCGCCGGCGAGGTGTTAGAATCCGCGCCACCTAGAAGTCTCAGAGCGTCCACCGTGGAACTGCGCATTACCGAAATCTTTCATTCCCTGCAGGGGGAATCCCGCAGCGTGGGCGTGCCCACCGTATTCGTGCGCCTCACCGGCTGCCCGCAGCGCTGCGTCTGGTGCGACACCGAGTACGCCTTCCAGGGCGGCGAGAAATGGTCCCTCGAGCGCATCCTGGAGCAGGTGGACGGCTATTCCGCGCGCTACGTCACCGTCACCGGCGGTGAACCGCTGGCGCAGCCCAACTGCCTGCCGCTGCTCACCGAACTGTGTGACCGGGGCTACCAGGTGAGCCTGGAAACCGGCGGTGCCATGGACATCGCCGGCGTCGACGAGCGCGTCTCGGTGGTCATGGACCTCAAGGCGCCGGGCTCCGGCGAACAGCACAACAACCGCCTGGAAAACATCCCCCACCTGCGTCCGCACCACCAGGTGAAGTTCGTGCTCGCCGACCGCCGGGATTACGACTGGGCCCGCTTTATGCTGGACCAGCACAACCTGACGGCGCGGGTGTCCGAGGTGCTGTTCTCACCGGTGCACGGGCATTTGCCGCCCGGTGAGCTGGCCGACTGGATCCTCGCCGACCGCCTGCCGGTGCGCTTCCAGCTGCAACTGCACAAACTGCTCTGGAACGACGCCCGCGGGCGCTGATCCAGCCCCCATCAAACCGAGGTAACAGGAGACACGATGGAAACCGCGGTGGTACTGCTCTCCGGCGGACTCGATTCCGCCACCTGCCTGGCGATGGCCCGCGCCGAAGGGTTCCGGTGCCACACCATTGCCTTCGACTACGGCCAGCGCACCCGCTCCGAGCTGCTCGCGGCGGAGCGCGTCTCCGCCGCCCTGGGCGCCGAATCGCACCGGGTGATCGAACTGGGCATGGGCGGCATAGGCGGCTCCGCGCTCACCGACCACGCCATCGACGTCCCCGAGAACGGCGGCGAGGGCATCCCGGTCACCTACGTACCGGCCCGCAACACCGTCTTCCTGTCCCTGGCCCTGGGCCTGGCCGAAGTGGTCGGCGCCGACGCCATCTATATCGGCGTCAACGCCGTGGACTACTCCGGCTACCCGGACTGCCGTCCGGAATTCATCGACGCCTTCCAGCACCTGGCCGGGCTCGCCACCAAGGCCGGCGTGGAAGGGCACCCGGTGCGCATCAGCACGCCCCTGATGGCGCTCTCCAAGGCCGAGATCATCCGCCAGGGCACCGGGCTGGGGCTGGATTACAGCCTCACCGTGTCCTGCTACCAGGCCGACGCCGAAGGCCGCGCCTGCGGCCGCTGCGACAGCTGCCGGTTGCGCCGCGAAGGCTTTGAGCAGGCTTTGATCAAAGATCCGACGATCTACCAGTCTTAACGAAAAAAATGGCCCCCAGGCCTTGTCACGGCGAAATAAATCCGTATTATTTGCGCCTCATTCGGCGGGTCGTTAGCTCAGTTGGTAGAGCAGTTGGCTTTTAACCAATTGGTCGCTGGTTCGAATCCAGCACGACCCACCACTATTCCGAAAAGGGGCTGCCAAAAGGCAGCCCCTTTTTTTGTTGCTTTCTCAGCGCGCTCCCACAAGCCTGCCATCAGTTGCCCGCTGCCCCGCCGTGGTGCCGCCGCCTGGCACGCACCAATCGGTGGCATGTTTGATGCATAAGTCCGGTTATCTCCCCAATCAACCGGCGACCCTATGCTCAGTCTTGAAGACGCCCGCGACCGCTTGCTTGCCGCCGTTCGTCCCGTGACGGAGATTGAGGTGGTGCCGCTTCGGGACGGGCTGGACCGGATTCTCGCCGAGGACCTGCTCGCCGACCGCGCGGTGCCGCCGGCGGACAATTCCGCCATGGACGGCTACGCGCTGCGCTGCGCCGACTGGCCGGCGGAAGGCGGACTGGCGCTGGCCGGCACCGCCACGGCGGGGACGCCCTTCAAGGGGGCGCTGCCGGCGGGGCAGTGCGTGCGCATTATGACCGGCGCGTTGATTCCGGCCGGGTGCGACACGGTGATCATGCAGGAGGAGTGTGACCTGAGCGGGCAGGGCTGCACTGCCAGGGTGCACCTCCAGCGTGCGCCGCGTGCCGGCGAGAACATTCGCCGTGCCGGGGAGGACATCGCCGTGGGCGCCGGGCTGCTGGACGCCGGGCGCCGGCTGCGGCCGGCGGATCTGGGGTTGCTGGCATCGCTGGGGCTGAGCGCCGTTGAGGTGCTGCGCCGGCCCCGGGTGGCGTTGCTGTCCACCGGTTCGGAATTGCGCGAGCCCGGCGAACCGCTGGCCGAGGGGCAGATTTACGACAGCAACCGCTACCTGCTCACTGCCATGCTGCGCCGGCTGGATCTGGCGGTCACCGATCTGGGGATCTGCGCGGATACGCCGGAGCGCTTGCAGGCCGTGCTCGAGAGCGCGGCGCGGGACCACGACGTGGTGATCGCCAGCGGCGGCGTGTCGGTGGGGGAGGCGGACCACACCCGCCGGGTGCTGGACCGCATCGGCCGGGTGGACGCCTATAAGGTGGCCATGAAGCCGGGCAAACCGTTCACCTTTGGCACCTTGGGCGACGCGCTGTTCCTGGGCCTGCCGGGCAATCCGGTATCGGCCACCGTGACTTTTCATCAGCTGGCGTTGCCGGCCCTGCGGCATCTGGCGGGAGAGCGTTCGCCGGACTCGCCGCTGCTGGTGTCGGCGCGGGCCGGCGTGCCGCTGCGTAAAAAGCCCGGGCGCGCCGATTTCCAGCGCGCCGTGCTGTTCGCCGACGGCGACGGCGGCCACCGGGTGGAGACCACCGGCTCGCAGGGCTCCGGGGTGTTGTCGTCGGTGACCCGGGCCAACGCTTTCATCCGCCTGGAGGCGGAGCGTGGCGACGTCGCCGTTGGTGACACCGTCTCCGTTCTGCCGTTCGACCGCTGGTTGATGTAGCCGTGAGTGAGCCTGACCGTGAGTGAGCAGCCGCAACACACCCGCGTGATGCTGGTCGACGATACGCCGGCCCGGGCGGCCATGCTTGAGCAGGCGCTCACCGACTGCGGTTTCGAGGTGGTGTGCCGCATGGCCAGCGCCCAGGGCCTGATGAAGCAGGTGGCCGAGCATCAGCCGGACGTGGTGATCGTGGATATTGAATCGCCGGACCGGGACATGCTCGAGCACATGACGGTGCTCAACCAGCACCTGCCCAAGCCGGTGATCATGTTCGCCGAGCAGGGCGACAGCAATACCATTGATCGCGCTATCCGCGCCGGGGTGAGCGCTTACGTGGTCGACGGTCTCAACCCGGAGCGGGTGCGTTCCATCGTCGATGTGGCGGTGGCCCGCTTCCGTGAATTCCAGGCGCTGCGCAATGAGCTGCAGCAAACCCGCACCCGGCTCGCCGACCGGCAGGTGATTGATAAAGCCAAGGCACTGCTGATCCAGCACCGCCAGATGGATGAGGACGAGGCCTACCACGCCATGCGCAAGCTGGCCATGGACCGCAGCCAGAAGCTGGTGGACGTGGCCAACGACATCGTGTCGGTGCTGGGGCTGCTGGCGCCGAAATCGCAGAGGACCCGTGATCAATGAAGACCGATCTGACCCTGGGCTATATGCCGCTCACTGACAGCCTGCCATTGCTCGCCGCGCACCGGTTGGGCTTTTTCCGGGACCAGGGCCTGGACGTGACCCTGCAGGAAGAGGTGTCCTGGGCCAATATTCGCGACAAGGTGATCGTCGGCCAGTTCGACGGCGCGCACATGCTGGCGCCCATGGTGATGGCCTCGACGCTGGGGCTGGGTGGGCTGAGTAAGCCGCTGATCGCGCCGTATTCGCTGAACCTGGGCGGCAACGGCATGACCCTGTCCGCGTCCCTGTACCGGGAGCTCGAGGGCACCACACGCGGTCGCCCCGGCCCCGCCAGTCTTAAACAACTGATCGAGCAGCGGAAGCTGGAGAAGCAGCCGCCGCTGGTTCTGGCGGTGGTGTTTCCGTATTCCAGCCACAATCTGTTGCTGCGCTACTGGCTGGCCAGCGCCGGCATCGACCCGGACCGCGACGTCACCACCGTGGTGCTGCCGCCGTCACAGATGGTCGATCACCTCCGGCTCGGGCACATCCACGGTTTCTTTGCCGGTGAACCCTGGAACGCGGTGGCCTCGGCGGACGGCATCGGGTGCTGCGTGGCCACCGGCCGGGATATCTGGCAGAACGCGCCGAACAAGGTGCTGGGGGTGACCGCGGACTGGGCGCAAGCCAATCCGGATACTCTGAATGCGCTGCTGCGTGCGTTGCATCAGGCCGGCGTATGGTTGGATGACAACCGGGACAGCGCGGTGTCGCTGCTGGCGGAATACCTGCCGGTGAGCCCCCGGGTGCTGGCGCCGGCCTTACTGGGCCACACCAATTACCGGCCTGATAGTGGCGACGCCCCCGAACCGGACCTACTGGTGTTCCACCGTTATCTGGCCAATTTTCCCTGGGTCTCCCACGGCTACTGGTTTCTCAACCAGATGGCCCGCTGGGGCTGGCTGCCCGGCGACCAGGATCTGTCCGCCGTGGCGGCGGCGTGCTACCGCCCGGATCTGTACCGCCGGGCACTGGCCGACACCCCGCTGCCGGGCCAGGACTGGAAAGGCGAGGGCATCCACGCCGGGCCCTGGCGTCTGGAGACCAGTCAAGGGGAAATCGGCATGGGCGCGGACACCTTTATCGATGGGGAAGAGTGGCAGCTGCGTTCAATGAATTTTCTGCACCAATCCGCGCCATGATCCGTGCCTGATCACCGGATTGGCGCACGGCGCGGCGGCGCCGCCGCCGTGCGGGGCCCGCGATGCCGGCCTTTGAGCGTCGATACCGACCTGGCACGGAAGTTGAATGCGTAGGTGGTAACAGGTCGGAAACCAATGGCGGTGCCGACCCCCGGACAATATGCGACTGATCTGAGCGAAGGCGCTCACCACGGAAAGTGGTGGGCGCTTTTTTTTGCTTCGCCGACCCCGAACGCCGTCGTTGATAGTAAAGGAGCAGCACCATGAACAAAGCCGATTCGATCTCTCCCCGCCCGGGGCGCGGCGCTGTACGGCGGCTGGCCGTGCTGGCGGCCTTCGTGCTGACCGTGTTCGCGGGTGCCGCCAAGGCGGCGGACAAGCCGCTGGTCGGCTGGCCGGAAAAGCCGGAGCTGACCTTCGGCTTTATCAAGCTCACCGATATGGCGCCGCTGGCGATCGCCTATGAGAAAGGCTACTTCGAGGACGAAGGGCTGTACGTGTCGCTAGAGGCCCAGGCCAACTGGAAGGTGCTGCTGGACGGGGTGGTCGACGGCCAGCTCGACGGCGCCCACATGCTCGCCGGTCAGCCGCTGGCCGCCACCATCGGCTTCGGCACCAAGGCGCACATCATCACCGCCTTCAGCATGGACCTGAACGGCAACGGCATCACCGTCGCCAATTCCGTGTGGGAAGAGATGAAGAAGAACATCGAGCACCGCGACGGCAAGCCGGTGCATCCGATCAGCGCCAGCGCCTTGAAACCGGTGGTGAAGGCGTACCGGGATCGCGGTGAGCGTTTCAAGATGGGCATGGTGTTTCCGGTCTCCACGCACAACTACGAGCTGCGCTACTGGCTTGCCGCCGGCGGTATCCACCCCGGCTACTACGCGCCCCATAAAGGCGATACCTCCGGCCAGCTCCAGGCCGAAGCGCTGCTGTCGGTGACGCCGCCGCCACAGATGCCCGCCACCCTGGAGGCCGGCACTATCCACGGCTACTGCGTTGGCGAACCCTGGAACCAGCAGGCGGTGTTCAAAGGCGTGGGCGTGCCGGTGATCACCGATTACGAAATCTGGAAAAACAATCCGGAGAAAGTGTTCGGCGTCAGCGAAGCCTGGGCCGAAAAGTACCCCAACACCCACGCCCGCGTGGTCAAAGCGTTGATCCGCGCGGCCAAATGGCTGGACGAAAACGACAACGCCAACCGCGCCGAAGCCGTCAGAATTCTTGCGCAAAGCGAATACGTGGGCGCCGATGAAGCGGTCATCGCCAATTCCATGACCGGCACCTTCGAATACGAAAAGGGCGACGAACGGCCGATCCCGGATTTCAACGTGTTCTTCCGCCACAACGCCACCTATCCCTACTACTCCGACGCCATCTGGTACCTCACCCAGATGCGCCGCTGGGGTCAGATCGCCGAGCAAAAAAGCGACGACTGGTACATGCAGACCGCCCGCGATGTGTACCGCCCGAATGTCTATGCACTGGCGGCCAGGGCGCTGATCCAGGAAGGCAAGATGACAGCGTCGGACTTCCCGGATTTCGACAACGAGGACGGCTTCAAGCCGCCGCAGTCCGAGTTCATCGACGGCATGACCTACAACGGCCGCGAGCCCAACGCGTATCTGAAGCAATTCGACATCGGCCTGAAAGGCGATCAGCGCCTTTAACGCATCGGCGAAAGGGAGTGATGAGATGATTTCGATCAGCCAGCAAACCTGGTTACAACCGTGGATCAAGCTAGCGCGCGGCGAACAGCCGGCGGAGCAATTGCGCGCCCTGACTAAAACCCTGCTGGTGCCCCTGGCCGGCGTCGCCGTTTTCCTGGTTTTGTGGGCCGTGGCGGCCGGGCAGATCAACACGTCCCTGGGTGCGTTTCCCGGCCCCATGGATGTGTGGCAGCAGGGCGGCGCCTTGCTCGAAGAGCATGCCGCGGAGCGCCGTGAGGAAGAGGCGTTCTATGAGCGCCAGCGTGAGCGCAACGCCGAACGCCAGGCCGTGGATCCGTCCTATCAGCCGCGAATCTTTCCCTACACCGGCAGCGCCACCTTTATCGACCAGATCCTCACCAGCCTGATGACGGTGACGGCGGGCTTTGTGCTGGCGTCGCTGCTGGCCATTCCGCTGGGCATTCTGATTGGTCTCAGCCGCACGCTGTACCGCGCCTTCAACCCGGTGATTCAACTGCTCAAGCCGGTGTCGCCGCTGGCCTGGTTGCCGTTGGTGACGATGGTGGTGAGCGCCGTCTATGTCAGCCAGGACCCGCTGGTGCCCAAGTCGTTCATTACCTCCATGGTCACCGTGATGCTGTGCTGCCTGTGGCCGACGGTGATCAACACCGCCGTGGGCGTGGCCAGCGTCGACAACGACCTCAACAACGTGAGCCGGGTGCTGCGGCTGGGCTGGCTCACCCATGTGCGCACCATCGTGTTGCCGTCGGCGATTCCGATGATGTTCGCCGGCCTGCGCACCTCCCTGGGGATCGCCTGGATGGTGCTGATCGCGGCGGAAATGCTGGCGCAGAGCCCGGGGCTGGGCAAGTTCGTCTGGGACCAGTTTCAGAACGGAAGCTCCGATTCACTGAGCCGCATCATGGTGGCGGTGATCACCATCGGCGCCATCGGCTTTCTGCTCGACCGCCTGATGCTGGCGGTGCAGAGCCTGGTGTCCTGGGACAAATCCGCGGATCTGCGCTGAACGCGCTTCGGGCAGGTTTTAAGAGAGGAATTTTGTGATGAGCCATTATCTCGACATCTCCAAGATCAGCATCGATTTCCCGACCCCGGAAGGCCCTTTCCGGGCTCTGGACGAGCTGTCGCTGCGCATTAAAAAAGGCGAGTTCGTGTCGCTGATCGGCCACTCCGGCTGTGGCAAATCCACGGTGCTGAATATTCTCGCCGGTCTGCTGCAGGCCACCGAAGGCGGCGTCGCCCTGGACGGCAAGGAAGTCAACGAACCGGGCCCGGACCGGGCGGTGGTGTTTCAGAACCATTCGCTGCTGCCCTGGCTGACCGCCTTCGAGAATGTGCAGCTGGCGGTGCGCCAGGTGTTCCGCGACAGCATGAGCAAAGCGGAAATGCGCGACTGGATTCAGCAGAACCTGAAGCTGGTGCATATGGAGCACGCCATGCACAAACGCCCGGACGAACTGTCCGGCGGCATGAAACAGCGTGTCGGTATCGCCCGCGCTCTGGCCATGCGCCCCAAGGTGTTGCTGATGGACGAGCCGTTCGGTGCGCTGGACGCGCTCACCCGGGCGCACATGCAGGACTCGCTGATGGAGATCCAGCGTGATCTGAACAATACCGTGGTGATGATCACCCACGATGTGGACGAAGCGGTGTTGCTGTCCGACCGCATCGTGATGATGACCAACGGCCCCGCCGCCACCATCGGCGAGGTGCTCAACATCGACCTGCCGCGCCCCCGTAACCGCGTCACGCTGGCCGAGAACAGCGACTACAACCACTTCCGTCAGCAAGTGCTCAGCTTCCTCTACGAGAAGCAGCGCAAGGTGGTGGAGATCCCCCGCGAACCGGCCGTCGACGAAGACGACGCGGCGCCGGCACGCGGCAAGGTGGCCGGTCTGGTCGACCGGCTTGGCCGCCGGGCCTGAGGAGCGCGAGCGATGATTCGGGCCACCCGCATGAAACGCACCGAGGCACGGCGCCGCCTGGTGATCGTCGGCAACGGCATGGCCACGGAAAGCCTGATCAGCCGGTTGGGCACCGACCACGGCTGGTCGGTGCGGGTGCTTGGCGACGAGCCGGTGCGTCACTACAACCGCATCATGCTGTCGCCGTTGCTCGGCGAGGAGACCGACCTGGATGCCATCACGCCGCGCGATGACGCCTGGTACCGGGCGCGCCGGGTGACGGTCAGCCTGGGCAAACGGGTGGCGCGCCTCGACCGGCAGCGCCGCTGTCTGTACTGCGACGACGGCGAGCGCGTTGACTACGACACCCTGGTGATTGCCACCGGCGCGCGATCCTCGATGCCGCCGCTGCCCGGTGTCGCCGAGCTGGAGGGTGTCAGCGGCTTCCGCTCCCTGCACGACGTGGAGCGCCTGCGTGGCTGGAGCCGGGCGCACCCCGGCGTCCGCGCGGTGGTGGTCGGCGCCGGCCTGCTGGGCGTGGAAGCCGCCGTCGGGCTGCGCCGTCTGGGCGCCGACGTGACCCTGGTGCACCGCCGCCCGGTGCTGATGAACCGGCAGCTCGACGCCAGTGCGTCGTCCTTGTTGGAGGCGGCGCTGGCCGCCCGGGGTATCCGGGTGCGCACCGGCTGCGACCCCAAGCGCCTTCTCGGCGACACCTCGGTGAGTGGTGTGGAAGTGGAAGAGGGCGGCACGCCGCGAACGCTGCCCGCCAATCTGGTGGTGTTCGCCACCGGCATTACCCCCAACCGAGAACTGGCGCAAACCGCCGGCCTGGATTGCGGCGCGGGCGTGCGCGTCGACAGCGCCCTGCGTACTTCCGACCCGCACGTGCACGCGCTGGGCGAATGCTGCGAATTCCAGGGCAACACCTACGGCCTGGTGGCGCCGGTGCAGGAACAGGCCAACGTGCTGGCCCGGGTGCTCAAGGGCCGGCCCGCCCGTTATCGCGACCCTTCCCTGGTCACCCGCCTCAAGGTCAGCGGCCTCGACATTCACAGCATGGGGCAGGTGGAGGCGCTGGCCGGCCAGCAGACCCTGTGGCTCAGCGACCCGGACGCCGGTGTGTATAAAAAACTGATTATCGAAGACGGCCGCCTGCGCGGCGTGCTGCTGGTCGGCGATGTGCGCCACAGCCAGTGGTATTTCCAAACCCATCAAAGCGACCGCGACGTCAGTGCGTTGCGCGACGTTCTGCTCACGGACCCGAGCCGTGACGACGACGAATCAACCCCGGCCGATGTTTCGGTCGAAGTGGCTTAACAGGAGGCAAGGCTATGACGGACGACAACACCGTATTTCCCACCTCGGGCAACCTGGTGATCATCGGCAACGGCATGGTCGGTCACCATTTGGTGAAGACCCTGGTCGAGCAGGGCGACGCAAGCCCCTGGACCATCCATGTGTTCGCCGGCGAGAACCGGCCCGCCTACGACCGGGTGCATCTGTCCGCGTTGTTCGACGATCAGACCCCGGAGGATCTTTGTTTGTCGCCGGCGCAGTGGTATCGGGACAACCGGGTGGCCCTGCACCTTAACGACGAGGTGGTGGAGATCGACCGGGACAATAAAACCGTGATCACCGCCGGCGGCGTCCGGCAAGACTATGACGCCCTGGTGCTGGCCACCGGCTCCTATCCGTTCGTCCCGCCGATCCCCGGCCACGAACACGAGCACTGCCTGGTGTACCGCACCGTGGACGACCTGGACGCGATCAAGCGCTGCGCCGGCAATGCCAAACGCGGGGTAGTGGTGGGCGGCGGCCTGCTCGGCCTGGAGGCCGCCAACGCGCTGCGGCTGCTGGGGCTGGAGACCCATGTGGTGGAGTTCGCGCCGCAATTGATGCCGGTGCAGCTGGACGAAACCGGCGGCGCCCTGCTGCGCAAGGAAGTGGAAGCGCTGGGTGTGCACATCCACACCGGCATGAAGACCGAGCTGATCGACGCCGGCGAAGCGCATGCCCTGCGCATGAACTTCGAAGGCCAGGCGCCGCTGGAAACCGACATGATCGTGTTTTCCGCCGGCATCCGCCCGCAGGACAGCCTGGGCCGCCAGAGCGGCCTGGAACTGGGCGAGCGCGGCGGCATCGTGGTGGACAACCAGTGCCGCACCTCGGACCCGGCGATCTTCGCGATCGGCGAATGCGCGCTCTGGAACAACCAGATCTTCGGGCTGGTGGCGCCGGGCTACACCATGGCGCGCACCGTGGCCGCGGTGCTCCATAACGAAGCCGGCGACTTCACCGGCGCCGACATGAGCACCAAGCTGAAACTGATGGGCGTGGACGTGGGCTCGGTGGGCGATGCCCAGGCACGCACCGCCGGCGCCCGCTGTTACCGCTTTCAGGACGAAGTGGCCGGCGTCTATCGCAAGCTGGTGGTCAGCGAAGACCAGAAGTACGTGCTCGGCGCCATGCTGGTGGGCGACTGCGACGCCTACGACACCCTGTTGCAATACATGCTTAACGGCATTGCGCTGCCGGACAACCCGGCGTCGTTGATTCTGCCCGCCGGTGACGCGGCGCCGGCGCTGGGCGCCGACGCGCTGCCGGACGGTGCCACCATCTGTTCCTGCCACAACGTGTCCAAGGGCGCCATCAACGAGGCGCTGGATGGCGGCTGCTGTTCGCTGGGCGACATCAAGGACGCCACCAAGGCCTCCACCGGCTGCGGCGGCTGCGCCGCGCTGTTGAAAAGCGTGGTCGACGCCGGGCTGGAAGCGCGCGGGGTGGCGGTGAACAACCACCTTTGCGAGCACTTCGAATATTCCCGCCAGGAGCTCTACCACCTGATTCTGGTGGGCGGTCTGAAAAGTTTCCGCGAGGTCCGCGACGCCCACGGCAAGGGGCTCGGCTGTGAAATCTGCAAGCCGGCGGTGGCCTCGATTCTGGCCAGCATCCATAACGACTACATCCTCGAACCGGAACACGTGGGCCTGCAGGACACCAACGATGTGTTCCTCGCCAACATGCAGAAGGACGGCACCTATTCCGTGGTACCCCGCGTGCCGGCCGGTGAAATCACTCCGGAAAAACTGATGACCCTCGGGCAGGTGGCGAGCAAATACGACCTCTATACCAAGATCACCGGCGGCCAGCGCATCGATTTGTTCGGCGCCCGCCTGGAACAGTTACCAATGATCTGGGAAGAACTGATCGACGCCGGCTTCGAGACCGGGCACGCCTACGGCAAGTCGGTGCGCACGGTGAAATCCTGCGTCGGTTCCACCTGGTGCCGTTACGGCGTGCAGGACAGCGTCGGCATGGCGATCTTCCTGGAGCACCGCTACAAGGGCCTGCGCTCGCCGCACAAGCTCAAGTTCGCGGTGTCCGGCTGCACCCGCGAATGCGCCGAAGCGCAGAGCAAGGACATCGGCGTGATCGCCACCGAGAACGGCTGGAACCTGTATGTGTGCGGCAACGGCGGCATGCGGCCGCGACACGCGGATCTGTTCGCCACCGATCTCTCCGATCAGCAACTGGTGCAACTGGTGGACCGGGTGCTGATGTTCTACGTGCGCACCGCGGACCGCCTGCAACGCACCTCGGTGTGGCTGGAAAACCTGGAAGGCGGTCTGGACTACCTGCGCCAGGTGGTGATCGACGACAAGCTGGGCATCGGTGCCGAGCTGGAGGCGCAGATGGATGTGGTCCGCGAGCGCTATCAGTGCGAGTGGCGCACCACCATCGACGATCCGCAAAAGCTCAAGCGCTTTCGCAGCTTCGTCAATGCGGAGACGCCCGACCAGGACATTCGCTTCGTGCGCGAGCGGGGCCAGCCCCGTCCTGCCACCGAGGACGAGCGCAGCGATCTGATTGAAACCGTCAGCGTCTGAAACAACCGGCGAAGGGAAGGAGAGCAACCATGCAATGGCAACATATTTGTACCCGTGAGGATCTGGTGGCCGGCAGCGGCGTGGCCGCGCTGATCAACGGCGAGCAGGTGGCGTTGTTCTACCTGCCGGATCAATCGCCGCCGCTTTACGCGATCGGTAATCACGACCCGATCGGCGGTGCCAACGTGCTGTCGCGGGGCATCGTCGGCGACATCAACGGCGAGCTGGTGGTGGCCTCGCCGCTGTATAAGCAGCACTTCAGCCTGCTCACCGGCGCCTGCCTGGAACAGGACGACGTGTCGGTGCCGGTCTGGGAGGTGAAGCTGGACGGTGACAAGGTGTTGCTGCGGCCGCTGCCGGCGGCGCTTAACCGGACCGGTACCTGAACCATGGCCGAGCGCATTCACACCACCGACACCACCTGCCCGTACTGCGGCGTGGGTTGCGGTGTGTCCGTGAACGGCGCCGGTGAGAGTGTTACCGGAATGGCGGCTCATCCGGCCAACCTGGGGCGGCTTTGTGTCAAGGGCGCGGCGCTCCACGAAACCCTCGATCACCACAACCGGCTGTTGTACCCGGAAGTGGATGGCGCGGTGGTGGATTGGGACACCGCGCTCGATGAAGTGACGCGGCGGCTGCGCGACACCGTGGCGCAATACGGCCCCGACAGCGTGGCCTGTTACGGCTCCGGGCAACTGCTCACCGAGGACTATTACGTTGCCAACAAACTGATGAAAGGGTTTGTCGGCAGCGCGCACATGGACACCAACAGCCGGCTCTGCATGGCGTCGGCGGTGGCCGGCTACAAGCGCGCCTTCGGCGGCGACAGCGTGCCCGGCTGCTACGAGGATCTGGACAGCGCCGAGCTGCTGGTGCTGGTGGGTTCCAACGCCGCCTGGACCCATCCGGTGCTGTACCAGCGCATGGTCGCCGCAAAAAAGGCGCGCCCCGACACCAGGGTGGTGGTGATTGATCCCCGTCGCACCGCCACCTGTGATCTGGCCGATCTGCATCTGCCGTTACGGCCCGGCGCCGACGGCCTGCTGTTCAACGGCCTGCTGGCCTGGCTGGCCCGGCACGGCCACCTGGACCGGGACTATATTCGCGAACACACCCGCGGGCTTGAGGACGCCTTGGCCAGGGCCGAGAGCGACAGCGGTCCGCTGGCCAGTCTGGCACAACATTGCGATCTTCCCGAGACGGACATTGAAACCTTTTTTGGCTGGTTCGCCGAGCGTCCGCGCACGGTGACGTTCTATTCCCAGGGTATCAACCAAAGCGCCACCGGCACCGATAAGTGCAACGCCATTATCAATTGCCATCTGGCCACCGGCCGGGTGGGTAAACCCGGCGCTTCGCCGTTTTCCATCACCGGCCAGCCTAACGCCATGGGCGGTCGCGAAGTGGGTGGGCTGGCCAACCAGCTGGCCGCGCACATGGACTTCGCGCCGGATGACGTGGCGCGGGTAAAGCGCTTCTGGCACGCCGCCAATATGGTCAGCGAACCCGGCCTCAAGGCGGTGGAGCTGTTCCAGGCGGTGGCTTCCGGGCGGATCAAATTTATCTGGATTCTTTCCACCAATCCGGTGGTCAGCCTGCCCGAGGCGGATCGGGTGCGTGACGCCCTGCGCCGCTGCCCCACCGTGGTGGTGTCGGAGTGCATGGCCGACACCGACACGGTGCGGCTCGCCGACATCAAACTGCCGGCGCGCACCTGGGGCGAGAAGAACGGCACCGTGACCAACTCCGAACGCTGCATTTCCCGCCAGCGGCCGTTCCTGGATGCGCCCGGCGAGGCGCGCTCGGACTGGTGGGCGCTGGCCCAGGTGGGCCGGCGGCTCGGTTACGCCGAGGCGTTCGACTGGCGGCATCCGGCGCAGGTGTTCGCTGAGCACGCGGCCTTGTCCGGGTTCGAGAATAACGGCCGCCGGGCGTTCGACATCAGCGGGCTGGCGACGCTGGATCAGGCCGGCTACGACGCCCTGGCGCCGGTGCGCTGGCCGGTGAACCGGCAGTGGCCGCAAGGGCGCCAGCGGCTGTTCGGCGACGGCCGCTTCACCACCGACGACGGCCGCGCCCGCTTCGTGGCGGTCACCGCCAAGCTGCCCGAAGACGGGCCGCGCCCCGGTGAGCTGATCATGAACACCGGCCGTATCCGCGACCAGTGGCACACCATGACCCGCACCGGTAAGGCGCGGCGCCTGCTTCAGCACATTGGTGAACCCTTTGTCGCCCTGCATCCCGAGGACGCACGCCGCCACCGCATCGACGACGGCCAACTGGCTAGCGTTGAAAACCACCACGGCGCCATCGTGATGCGCGCGCGCATTACCACCGACCAGCGCCCCGGCGAACTGTTCGTGCCGATGCACTGGAGCAGCCCGTTCAGCGCCCGCGCGCGCATGGGCGCTCTGGTGCCGGCCATCACCGACCCGCAGTCCGGCCAGCCGCAATCGAAATTTTCCCGGGTCCGGGTGGCGCCCTGCGCGGTGCGCTGGCAGGGCTTTTTGATCACCCGTCAGCGGCGCGGCGATCCGCGCTGCTTTTACTGGAGCTACAGCCCGCTGCCCCAGGGGCATCTGTTCGAGCTGGCCGGCCGCGACGATCCGGACCGCGCCCGCCGGCGTCTGGCGGCGATGATCAGTGAGCCCGGCGATGCCGACGACCTGCACTGGCTGGAAATGCAGGACCCGTACATCGGCCATTTCCGCCAGGCGGCGGTACGCAATGGGCGGCTGATGGGCGTGTTGTTCATCCACCCGAAGGGCGATCTGCCCGGCCGCGACTGGCTGATCGACATGCTGCAACGGGACGCCCTGGAAGACACCGAACGGCGTGCGCTGCTCAGCGGCGAAGCGCCGGACGGCGGCGCCGAAAGCGGGCCGGTGGTGTGCGCCTGTTTCCAGGTCGGCGAGCCGGCCATTCGCGCCCGCATCGAAGCCGGCGACGGCAGCGTCGAGGCGTTGGGTAAGTCGCTTCGTTGCGGGACCAACTGCGGTTCATGCATCCCTGAGTTGAAACACATTCTGGCCGGTTGACCGGGCCCCAAGGCAGGAGAGAAACCATGCTCACCGATCAGTTCAACCGACGCTTTACCTATTTGCGCCTCTCCATCACCGAGGTCTGCAACTACCGTTGCGAATATTGCCTGCCGCACGGCTATCAACGCGGCGACAGCGTGCCGGAGCCGCTGAGCCTGGAAGAGATCGGCACCCTGGTGCGCGCCTTCGCGCTCAGCGGCACCCGCAAGATTCGCATCACCGGCGGCGAGCCGACCCTGCGCAAGGACCTGCCGGAGATCATCGCGCTGTGCAAACAGACGCCGGGGATCCGCGAGGTGGTAATGACCACCAACGGTTACCGGCTGGCCCCACGGCTGGCGGAGCTGCAACGCGCCGGCCTGGACCGCATCAACATCAGCGTCGACAGCCTGACGCCGGCGGTGTTTGAAATGATCACCGGCCATGACCGGCTGCGCGATGTGCTCGACGCGGTGGATGAAGCCCTGGCACTGGGTATGCCGGTGAAACTCAACGCGGTGTTGATGCGCCACTACAACGGCGACGAGCTGGCGCGGTTCACCGACTACCTGCGCGACCGTCCGGTGACCGCCCGCTTTATCGAGCTGATGGAAACCGGCGACAACCGTGAGTTTTTCCGCCAGCAGCACCGGCCCGCCCACCTTCTCGAGGACTGGCTCGCGACGCACGACTGGACCGCCTGCTCCCGGGGCGAGGACGACGGCCCGGCGCGGGAATTCGCCCACCCCGGCCACGCCGGCCGGGTCGGCTTGATCCGCCCTTATAAACAAGGCTTCTGCGACGACTGCAACCGGCTGCGTGTGTCGTCCCTGGGCGACCTGCAACTGTGCCTGTTTTCCCAGGGCGGTATTTCGCTGCGCGACGCCTTGCAGCGGGACACCCCCGAACAGTTATCGCGGCGTTTGCACCGCCTGGTGCTGGGCAAGAAAGCCGGCCACGGCCTGCATCGGCATGATCCGGGCACCACCCGCCATCTCGCCATGATCGGAGGCTGATATGCAGGACAATCCCGGTGTCATCGGCGTGGTACTGGCCGGAGGCGGCTCGCGGCGCATGGGCCGTGACAAGGCACTGCTGGAATGGCAGGGGCGGCCGCTGCTGGACCACGTGCGGGCACGGTTGTGGGCGGCCGGTTGCGAGTCGGTGGTGACCAGTCGTGCCGCCCCAGGCTGCATCGCCGATTTCTATCCCGACCGGGGGCCGCTGGGCGGCATCCATGCGGTGCTGCGACGACGGTCGGCAAACGGCTACCTGGTGGTGCCGGTGGACATGCCGTTGTTGTCGGTGGCGCTGCTGCGCGGCCTGATCGACGGCGGCCGCGATCACGGCCACTGTTATTACCGGCATTCGTTTTTGCCCTGCTATCTGAGCGGCGATCCGGGCCTGCCAGACCGGCTGGCGCAACGGCTGCGGCGCGGTGACCTGGCGCTGGGCGGCTTCCTGCGCGCGCTCCATGCCCGGGCGCTGGACGGCGGTGACGATGCCGCCTTTCTCAATACCAATACGCCGGAGACCTGGCGCCGGGCTAACGACCTGAACGCGTCTCCGCGCATCCCCTGCAAGGAGATCGGATTATGACCGTTTCCCCCGTGACCCGGGCCGCACCGCGTTGCGCCCGGCCGCTCGACATTGCCGTGCTGACCGTGTCGGACAGCCGCTCCCTGGCCGAGGACAGTTCCGGCGATCTGTTGCGTTCCCGGCTGCTTGACCAGGGCCACCGCAACGCCGACCGGCGGCTGGTGGTGGATGACATCTATCTGATCCGCGCCGAGGTGTCCCGCTGGATCGCCGATCCCGCGGTGCAGGTGGTGCTGATCACCGGCGGCACCGGCTTCAGCGGACGCGACAGCACCCCGGAGGCGGTCAGCGTGCTGTTCGACAAGACCGTGGACGGCTTCGGCGAACTGTTCCGGGCGCTGTCGTTGGAGGAGATCGGCACCTCCACCCTGCAGTCGCGCTGCGTGGCCGGCCTCGCCAACGGCACACTGGTGGTGTGCCTGCCGGGCAGCACCAACGCCTGCCGGCTGGCCTGGGACCGCATCCTGGTGGAGCAGCTGGACGCCGGCCACCGGCCGTGTAATTTCGTGTCGCATCTGAAGGGCGCGGACCGCGCCTGCGACAGCCGCGATACCCACAGTGGAGGGCCGGCCCATGTCGCTGACGCACACTGACGAGCAAGGCCAGGCCCGCATGGTGGATGTGTCCGCCAAGACCGACAGTGCCCGGGTGGCCCGCGCCAGCGGCCGGGTGCGGGCGGCGCCGGCCACCCTGGCGCTGATCCGCGACAACGGTCTGAAAAAAGGCGATGTGCTGGCGGTGGCGCGTATCGCCGCGATCCAGGCGGCCAAAAAGTGCTGGGAGCTGATCCCGCTTTGCCACCAGATTCCGCTCAGCGGTGTGGATGTTGAGTTCGAGCTGGACCACGACAACGGCATCATCCATATCCAGGCCCAGTGCAAAACCACCGCGCCCACCGGCGTGGAGATGGAAGCGCTCACCGCCGTGTCGGTGGCGGGCCTGACGCTCTACGACATGTGCAAGGCGGTGGATCGGGGCATGTCGATCGACACGGTCCGCCTGGAGACCAAGAGCGGCGGCGCCGGCGGCGACTGGCACCGGGGGGCGCAGGCATGATCCGGATACGCTTTTTCGCCCGCCTGCGGGAAGCGCTGGACTGCGACTTCCTCGACCTGTGCCCGCCGTCGCCGCTGTCGGTGGCGGCGCTGCGCCGGCATCTGATTCACGAATACCCGCACTGGGCGGTGCACCTGGACGGCCGCTTGCTGAGCGCGGTGAATCAGGAAATGGCGAACGGCCAGACGCCGGTGCGCGACGGCGACGAAGTGGCGTTCTTTCCCCCGGTGACCGGAGGCTAGATGATCTCGGTGCAGCAACACGACTTCGATGTGGGCGACCAGTACCGGCGGCTTTGCGAGCAGGCCGGAGAGGCCGGCGCGGTGGTGTTCTTCGTCGGCCGGGTGCGCGGCGGCGACGGCGCCGTGCAGGCGCTGGAGCTGGAGCATTACCCCGGCATGTGCGAGCGCCAGTTGCAGGGCTTCGTGGACGAAGCCCGCCGCCGCTGGGATTGCCGCGCGGTGCGTCTGCTGCACCGGGTCGGCCGGCTCGCCGCCGGCGAGCAGATCGTGTTCGTGGCGGTGGCCACCCGCCACCGCGCCGAAGCGTTTGAGGCGGCCCATTTCCTGATCGACCAGCTCAAAACCCGGGCGCCGTTCTGGAAAAAAGAACATGGCCCCGACGGCGCCCGCTGGCTTGATGCCGCTGCCGACGACGTCCGCGCCGCCGGGCGCTGGTACGCTGACGCCGTGGCGCTGTGAGATGAGCCGCGCCGGGAAGCGAATCGGCCGGCAAGCAGTCGGGCTGCTGATGTTGGTGGCGTTCTGTCTCGCGCCCCCGGTTGAGGCGCGGGAAGAGGGCGAATTACGCATTGCCTGCGCCAGCAATTTCTATCCCACCCTGAAAAAGCTGGCCGTTCTGTTCAAAGAAGATCATCCCCAGGTGGCGCTGGATTTGATCAGCGGCGCGTCCGGCCATCTTTACCAGCAGATCCGTCACGGCGCGCCCTACCATCTGTTTCTCTCCGCCGACAGCGCCTACCCGGCGGCGCTGCACCGGAACAACGGCAGTAGCGTGCCGCGCACCTACGCGCTGGGGCGGCTGGCGCTCTGGGACCCACGTGGTCTGGGTTTGAACGGCGAGCGCCAATACACCCTGGCCATCGCCAACCCGGCCACCGCGCCCTACGGCCGCGCCGCCGAAGCGGCCATCGCCCGCTACCGCGATGCGCGGCCGGCGCCGCGCTGGCGAATCGTGGTCGCCGCCAATGTCAGCCAAGCCACCCAGTTGGTGGACGGCGGCAACGCCGACCTGGGGCTGGTGGCGCTGAGCCTGATTCAAGCGCGGCGGGGTGAATACCGTGTGCTGCCCGCCGACTGGCACCGGCCGCTGGTGCAGCAGGGCGTGGTGGTGAACCCCGGCGATCCGCTGGCCGAAGCCTTTATGGCGTTTCTGTTCTCCGAGCGGGTGGGCCGGCTGATTCGCGCCGCCGGCTACGCCTTACCAGGAGGCACCGATGCCCTGGCTCGCTAGCGGTGACGCCCAGGCCCTGTTGCTGACGGTCAAACTGGCCGCCACCACTACCGTTATTCTGGTGGCTGTGTGCCTGCCGCTGGCCTGGTTGCTGGTGCGCCGCGACTCGCGCGGGCGGAGCCTGATCCAATCCCTGGTGATGCTGCCGCTGGTGTTGCCGCCTACCGTGCTCGGCTACTACCTGCTGGTGGCGTTTTCCCCGGCGCATCCGCCCGGCTCCTTGCTGGCGCGCCTGTTCGACCAGCAACTGGCGTTCAGCTTTACCGGCATTCTGATCGGCTCTCTGATCTACAGCCTGCCGTTCGCGTTTCGTCCCCTGGAAGCGGCCTTGCAGCAAAGCGGCCCGGCCCTGGATGAAGCGGGCAGGGTGCTCGGCTTCCCGGGCGGGTACCGGTTTCTGTTTATCGTTATCCCCGGTATCCGGCCGGCGCTGGTGAGCGCCGCCTTGCTGTGCTTCGCCCACACCCTGGGTGAGTTCGGCGTGGTGCTGATGATCGGCGGCAATATTCCCGGCGAAACCCGGGTGCTGTCGGTGGCCTTGTTTGAGCATGTCGAGCAAATGAACTACCAGGCCGCCAACCGGCTGGCGCTGACCATGATGGCGATCGCCGTGGCCACGGTGTTGCTGTCGCAATGGAGCGGCCGCCGCCATGATCGATTTTGATGTCACCCTCGCGGCGCCGGTGGCCCTGCGCGCCCGGGTGCGGGCGCAAAGCGGATGGCTCGGCCTGCTGGGGCACTCCGGGGTGGGCAAGAGCACGCTGCTGCGGGCGCTGGCCGGCCTCAACCCGGCGGCTCACCGTTTGCGTGTCGAAGACCGGGCGGTGACGCCGGCGGCGCTGGCCCGCCGGGTGTCGCTGGTGTCGCAAACCCCGGCGCTGCTTGATCACTGGACCGTGGCCCGGCACCTGCGGCGGGTGGCGCGCCACCATCAAACCGGTGACCTGACCGGCGAGCTGATCCGGGATCTCGACATCGACGGTTTGCGCCCTCTCTGTCCCCCGCAGTTAAGCGGCGGCCAGCGCCGCCGGGTGTCGCTGGCGCTGGCGTTACTGCGCCGGCCACGCCTGCTGCTGCTGGATGAGCCGTTTTCCGCGCTCGACGACGACAGCCGGCACCGCCTCTATCCCAAGCTGCAGGCCCTCACCCGGCGCCTGGGCTGCGACGTGGTGCTGGTAGCCCACCAGATCGAGGACATCGCCCGGCTCTGCGACCAGGTGGCGATCCTGGAACCCGGCGGCGTCTCTTATTGCGGTGCCTTGCTGCCGGGTTTGCGACGCTACCAGGGTCAGGCCTCGCCGTGCTCGGTGCTGTTGGGGGAGGCTCTCTCCGGGCAGGCGGAAGCCGGCCTGCTTCCGGTGGCCTTCGGCGCACGAACCCTGTGGGTGCGTACCCCGCGCCTGCCGCCGGCGGGCACGCCGGTGCGCCTGCTGCTGCACGCCGACGACGTGGCCCTGAGCGTCGCCGAGCTGGCCGGCGTGAGCCTGATGAACCAGCTGCCGGCGCGCATCACCGGTGTCACGGTGCAGGATTCCGGAGTGCTGGTGGAATCTCTGTGCGAGCGGCAGTCGATCCAGGCGCGGGTGACGGTGCGGAGTCAGGCGCGGCTCGGGTTGCATGAGGGTGGCCGGGTGGTTCTGCTGTTCAAGGCTTCGGCGGTGTCGTTGCTTACGGAGTTTTAGAGATTGGTGCTCAGTATCCGGGACCTGCTCCCACAAGACTTGCTCCCACAAACCCAGCTTCGTAGAAAGGTCCTGACGGTTCTTCTGACCCGTGGCGGTTCCGCTGCAGAGTGAGCGGGGCAATGGTGGTGCCTGGAGGGACCTATTTGGCCATGGATGGCCAAATGAGAGCGGCCATGGACGGCTTGAGCGATCCCGGAAGGCACCACCATTGCACCGCGTCTCCGATACGGAGCACCGAACACCTAAAGAGCCAACCTTTCTGAATGCCGCGGGCATAAAAAAGGCCGCCTGGGGGGAGGCGGCCTGGGGTTCCTTCAAATGCCTGAAGGAAGGGGGGATGCGCGTTGCGTGACGTCCTGGGGGAGACGTTGACCGTCCGTGGCCAGCAACGCGAATTCACTGTGCCACGATCCCGCGCCGCCGTGTGTAAAACAGCTTTAAATGTCCCTGCTTTCCCGCCTTCATCGTTTCACCTTGAGACCTGCTTCACAAAGCCTTCATGGGTGACGCCCGAGACTTGTACAACTATAACGGTTTGTACAGCTTCAAGCGCACCGGACGGAGGCAACCATGGGGCGGCATTCAGACAGCGACGATCAGCGGATTCCGGTGGGCATCAGTGCCTGCCTGATGGGCCGCGAGGTGCGCCACGACGGCGGCCATAAGCATTCCCGCTATTGCACCGGGGTGCTGGCGCGCTATTTCCGGTTCCGCTCCCTGTGCCCGGAAATGGGCGCCGGCCTGTCCACGCCGCGGCCGGCCATGCACTTGGTGGATACCGACGACGGCGTGCGTCTCAAGGCGACCCGCGGCGACCGGGATTTTACCGCCCTGATGGACGGCTTCGTCACCGACACCGTGGAGCGGCTGGGGGATCTGCGCGGCTTCGTGCTGATGGCCAAGTCGCCGAGCTGCGGCATGGAGCGCATTCGCGTCTACCGCGAGGACGGCGAGGTGGCCCGGCGTGATGCCAGCGGCCTGTTCGCGGCGGCATTGATGGACCGTTTCCCGTTGATGCCGGTGGAAGAGGAGGGCCGTCTCAACGACGACCGCCTGCGCGAAAACTTCGTCGAGCGTGTGTTCGTCTACGACGACTGGCGCCGGTTGAACGAGCGCGAGGGCGGCCTGACCGCCAAGGGATTGATCGACTTCCACAGCCGCCACAAATTCCAGCTTCTGGCCCATTGCCAGGCCACCTATCGGCGCCTGGGGCCGCTGCTCGCCGACCTTAAGAAGCGACCGTTGGCGGACATCGCCGACGACTATATCCACGCCTTTATGCCGGCCATGGCCAAGCGCATCTCGCCGGGCGCCCACGTCAACACCATGCTGCATTTGATGGGCTTTCTGCGCGACGAGCTGGGCGAGCAGGACCGCGCCGCGATCCACGAACAGATCGACGCCTACTTGCGCGGCGAGGTGCCGCTGGTGGTGCCGATGACGATGCTGCGCGCCGCCCAGAGCAAGGTGGAGCAGCCCTACCTGGCCACCCAGCAGTACCTGCGCCCCTACCCGGACGCGCTGGGGCTGCGCAACCGGGTATGAGACAGCCATGAAAGCTTTCGACGACGGTTACAGCATCCAGGCGGTGAGCCGGCAAAGCGGCGTGCACCCGGTGACGCTGCGCGCCTGGGAACGCCGTTACGGGCTGATCCGCCCGGCGCGCACCGAGCGCGGCCACCGCCGCTACAGCGACCAGGATCTGGCGGTGATCGAGCAGATTCTTTCCTGGCTGGACCGGGGTCTGCCGATCAGCCAGGTGCGCCCGGTGCTGGAGCAGGGCGGCAGCCCGGTGACCGCGGTGGCCGGCCCCTGGCGGGACGCCATGGAAGACGCCCTGCAGGCGCTGGAAGGGTACAACCTGCGCCGGCTGGAGCAGTTGTTCCAGCGGCTCACCGCGGACTATCCGCTGGGCCGGGTGGTCACGGGATTTTGCGACCCGTTGCGCGATCATCTGCGCGCGCTGCCGGGCCACGGCGCGTCGCAGGCGCTGCTGGACAGTTTTCTGCGGCAAAAGCTGGCCGGGCGGTTGCTGGCCCGGGCGCCGGGCCGACGCGAGCGGGCCTGGCTGGTGATGGCGGTGGGCGACCCGCTGCCGGCGCTGATCCAGGCGGCGGTGGCGGACCGGCCGGTGTGGTGTCTGGAAACGCCGGTGGCCTGGCCGGCGCTGACCCCCTGGCTGGCGGAGCCGCGTCTGACCGGCGTGGTGTGGATGCTCGGCGAGCGCCCGGCCCGCCGGCAGATCGGCCAGCTGTGGCCGGAGCAACAGCCCGAAGGTGCCTTTCTTTGCGCGGGCCCGGCCCTGGCCGGGGACCCGCCGACGCCGGCCTGGCTGCCGTGTGAGCCGGGCGACTATCAGGCGGTGGCGAAGCGAATGGACGACGCCGAATCAATCACTCAACAGCAAGGAGAACAGGGTGCGACTGGTCTGGTTTCGAAATGATCTGCGCTGTCACGGGCACACCCCGCTGACCCAGGCGCTGGCCGGCGGCGACGCGGTCACAGCGCTGCACATTCTGTGCCCGGACCAGTGGGACGCCCACGGCGTGGCGCCGGCGCGTCGCTGGTTCGTGCTGCACAGCCTGCTGGAGCTGGGCGAGTCCCTGGCGGCGCGGGGCGTGGATCTGCATGTGCTCGACGGCGGCGATTTCGACGGCAGCGTCACCGCCCTGGAAAACTTCGTGGCCGAGCAGGGCGTCACCGAGGTGTTCTGCAACCGGGAGTACCCGCTCAACGAACTGAACCGGGACCGGGCGGTGGCGCGCCGCCTGGAAGCGCAGGGCGTGCGCATCCACGGTTTCGACGACGGCGTGCTGGTGCCGCCGAGGGCGCTGCACACCGGCAAGGGCACGCCCTATACCGTCTTTACCGCCTATAAGAAGCGCTGGGACGTGTGGATGGACGACCTTCAGCCCGAGGCGGTGCCGGCGGGGCGGCCAGGGCCGCTTTATCGGCCGCGAGCGGGTGGAGCGCGCGCTGGACGCCCTGTCCGTGCCGGACGCGGTGACCGCCTTGTGGCACCCCGGCGAGGACGCCGCGCGCGGCCAGCTGAAGGATTTCGTCGAGCAGCATCTGGGCGACTACAAAGCGCGGCGGGACTTTCCCGCCGAGCCCGGCACCAGCGGCCTGTCCGCGGCGCTGTCGGCGGGCACGCTGGCGCCGCTGGACGCCTACCTGGCGGCGCGGCCGGCGCTGCAGGACGCCAAGGCCCGGGAGGGCGCGGCCACCTGGATCGGTGAGCTGGCCTGGCGGGATTTCTACCGGCAGATCATGCACCGCTTTCCGTCGCTGGCCACCGGCGCGCCGTTCCGGCCGGAGACCGCGCTGCTGCAATGGAGCGATAACGAAGAGCACTTCCAGGCCTGGTGCGAAGGCCGCACCGGCTACCCGCTGGTGGACGCCGCCATGCGCCAGCTGGTGCAGACCGGCTGGATGCACAACCGCCTGCGCATGCTCACCGCCATGTTCCTGACCAAGCATCTGTTTATCGACTGGCGCAAAGGGGAGCGCTTTTTCATGGCGCACTTGGTGGACGGTGATTTCGCCGCCAACAACGGCGGCTGGCAGTGGAGCGCCTCCACCGGCACCGACGCCGCGCCGTATTTCCGTGTATTCAGTCCGGTGCGCCAGAGCCACCGCTTCGATCCGCAGGGCCGCTTTATCGCCCGCTATGTGCCGGAGCTGGCCACCGCCGACGACAAGACCATCCATGAACCCTGGAAGCAGCCTTTGATGACCCCGGATTACCCCACCACGATCGTCGCCCACCAGGGCGTCAAGCAGCGGGTGGAGAGCGCCTTCCGCGCCGCCCGCGACGCCTGGAACCAGCAGAACGGAGACGCCTCTTGAGCCAGCGCATCGCCATTGTCGGCGGCGGCATCGCCGGCCTGACCGCCGCCTGGTATCTGAGCCGCGACCACCAGGTGACGCTGTTCGAAGCCGAGCCCCGCCTGGGCGGCCACACCTTCACCGTGGACGTGCAGCGCGAGCACGGCGACTACGCCGTGGACATGGGCTTTATCGTGTTCAACGACCGCACCTATCCGCGCTTCGAGGCGCTGCTGGCGGAGCTCGGCATCGGCCGCCAGCCCACCGCCATGGGCTTCGCGGTCACCGACGCGGAAACCGGCGTGGAATACTGCGGTGACGGCCTGGGCGGCTTTTTCGGGCGGCGCCGTAATCTGCTGGACCCCGGTCACTGGGCGTTGCTGCGCGATATTCTGCGCTTCAACCGGGAGGCGCCGGCGCTGCTGGACAGCGACGCCGGCGAGCAGCCCCTGGGCGCTTATCTGAACGAACAGGGCTATGGCGAGCGCTTCCGGCGGCATTATATTCTGCCCATGGGCGGCGCCATCTGGTCCTGCTCCCTGGCGCAGATGGAAGCGTTTCCGGCCAAATTCTTCGTGCGGTTTTTTATCAACCACGGGTTGCTGGCGTTGCGGAACCGGCCCCAGTGGTACGTGGTGCCCGGCGGTTCCAGCCGCTATGTGGAAGCCCTGCGCGCCGCCTGCGGCGCCCGCTTCCACACCGCCACGCCGGTCACCGGTGTGCGCCGGGACAGCGAGGGCGTCACGGTGCAAGCCGGCGGCGACAGCCACCGTTTCGATCAGGTGGTGATGGCCTGCCACAGCGACCAGACCCTGGCGCTTTTGGACGACGCGGGCCCGCGTGAGCGGGACTGCCTGGCGGACCTGCGCTACCAGCCCAACGACGTGGTGCTGCACACCGACACCGCCATGCTGCCCAAGCGCCGCCGGGTGTGGTCGAGCTGGAACGCCCTGCTGGGGCGCACCGATGACGCGGAGCCGGTACAGGTGACCTACAACATGAACATTCTGCAGGGCTTTCAAGCGCCGGAGACCTTCTGCGTGACCCTCAATGCCGGTGACCGGATCCGCCCGGAAACGGTGATCCGCCGGGAGGTGTTCCACCACCCGCTGTTCACCACCGAGGGGCTGCTTGCCCGCGAACGCCTGCTGGCCGCCAACGGCGATAACCGCACCTGGTTCTGCGGCGCCTGGTGCCGCAACGGCTTCCATGAAGACGGCGTGGTGTCGGCGCTGGATGTGGTGGAAGGCATCGCCGCCCGCGGCCAGGGCGGCGGCCGGGGAGCGGCGCTGTGATTCCCCGCTTCGCGCTCGCCACCGGCCAGGTGTGGCATCAGCGCCATACCCCCATGCGGCACGCCTTCCGCTATCCGCTGTGGCTGGTGTGGTGCGATGTGGACGCGCCGGACCGGATGCTGGCCCGCCAGCGTTTGTGGGGCCGCCGCTGGCGTCCGGTGACGTTCCGCGACCGGGACTTCATCGACGCCGACCGCCGGCCGCTGGGCGACAAGGTGCGCGACCGGGCCGCCGAGGCCGGTCTGGACTGGCGCGCCGGCCGGGTGTTCATGCTCGGCCAGTGGCGCACCTTCGGCATGCTGTTCAACCCCCTGGTGCTGTACTTCCACTTTCCGGACGGCGCCGAACGGCCGGCGTCGATGCTGGCCGAGGTGCGCAACACCCCCTGGCATGAACGCCATATCTACGCCCTGACCCTGAGCCAGGGGCCGGGGCCGCAAACGGTGGCGCATGAAAAGACCTTCCATGTGTCGCCCTTCCTGCCGCTGGGGCTGCGCTATCACTGGCATCTTCACGCCTTATTTCCCGATCTGCGCCTAACGTTGGAGGACCGGGACGGCGACCAGCTGGTTTTCGCCGCCGGCCTGAAAATGCACATGGCGGAGGCCGACGCGCCCGCCATGGCGCGGGTGATACGCCGCTTCGGCGCGCAGAGCGTGAAAACAGTGGCGGGCATCTATTGGCAGGCCTGGAAGCTTTGGCGCAAGGGCGCCCGGTTCCACGCCCACCCGGGTAAAGATAAGCAAGGTAATGGGGAGAACACTCATGATGGACGGTGATAAGGCGCTGGTGGGTCAGCGCCCGTCCTGGGCGCAAAGTCTGGCCCGACGGCTGGTGCAGGGACACCTGGCGAAGATGCCCAAGGGCGGCGTGGTGTTGCATGAGCCCGACGGCGAGACCGTGTCCATTGGCGACACGGCGGCCGAAGGCGCCGCCGAGATCCGTATCCATGATTGGGACAGCTACCGGCAGATGATGACCGGGGGCGCCCTGGGCGCCGCCGAAGCCTATATGGACGGCGCCTGGGACAGCCCGGATCTGGTCGCGGTGGTGCGCTTCTTCGCCGCCAACGTGGACGCCATGCGGGCGCTGGAAGGCGCCGCCGCCTGGCTGGCCAAGCCGGCGCTCAAGGCCCTGCACGCCATGAACCGCAACTCCCTGAACGGATCGCGCCGCAACATCGCCGCCCACTACGACCTGGGTAATGATTTCTTTGCCCTGTTTCTGGACCGGCACATGATGTATTCCAGCGCCATCTATCCGAGTCCGGAAGCGGACCTGGAAACCGCCGCCACTCACAAGCTGGATCTGATCTGCCAGCGCCTGCGCCTGGCTCCGGGCATGGAAGTGCTGGAAATCGGCACCGGCTGGGGCGGTCTGGCGCTGCACGCCGCCCGCCACTACGGGGTGCGCGTGACCACCACCACCATCTCCCGGGAGCAGGCCCGGTTCGCCCGCGAACAGGTCCGCGAAGCCGGCCTGTCCGACCGTATCCAGGTGCTCGAGCAGGATTACCGGGAGCTGCAGGGCCGCTACGACCGCATCGTTTCCGTGGAAATGATCGAGGCGGTGGGCCACCAGTTCCTGGACGAATACTTCCGCGTGCTCAACCAGCGCCTCAAGCCGGAAGGGCTGCTGCTGCTGCAGGCAATCACGGTGCCGGACCAGCGCTACGAATACGCCCGCGACAACGTGGACTTCATCAAGCGCTACATCTTCCCCGGCGGCTTTTTGCCGTCAGTGACGGTGATGTGCCAGGCGCTGCGCAAGAACACCAGGCTGGTGCCGGTGGGGCTGGAAGACATCGGCGCCCATTACGGCAAAACCATCGAGGACTGGCGGGCCCGATTTATCAGCGCGCTGCCGCGCATCCGTGAACTGGGCTTCGACGAACGCTTCTGCAGAATGTGGGATTACTACCTGTGTTACTGCCAGGGCGCCTTCATGGAGCGGGCCATCAGCACCGTGCATCTGCTCGCCGCCGGCCCGGATTACCGGGGTGGCGAGGGCTTGAATCCGGGCGGCGCGGCGTCCATATAAGACGATGAGGCTGTCGCTTTTGGTCATGGTCAGCGTCCTGCTAAGACCAATATGGTATGATCCCGACACCGAGACCAAAGTGGTATCCTGGACAGCAGGTGCCTCAAGCGATTGATAGTCCCCTTACCCTGGGGTGGTGACGCCGTATGACAGCACAGGCCCAAGAGATCGTGCGCGCCCATTTGGCGGGCGCTAACGAGCAGACCGAACTCACCGACGATCAGCGTTCACTGTACCGTCAGCGCATTAAAGAACGGTTACAGGCCCGTGACGCCGTGATGGTGGCCCACTATTACACCGACCCCGAGATCCAGGCCCTGGCCGAGGAGACCGGCGGTTGCGTGGCCGATTCCCTGGAAATGGCGCGCTTCGGCCGCGACCACCCGGCCAGCACCCTGATCGTGGCCGGCGTGCGCTTCATGGGCGAGACCGCCAAGATTCTGAGCCCGGAAAAGCGGGTCTTCATGCCGACCCTGGAAGCCACCTGTTCCCTGGACATCGGCTGCCCGGAGGACGAATTCGCGGCGTTCTGCGACCAGCACCCGGACCGCACCGTGGTGGTGTACGCCAACACCTCGGCGGCGGTGAAGGCGCGCGCCGACTGGGTGGTGACGTCCTCCATCGCGGTGGAACTGATCGAATACCTGGATCAGCGCAACGAGAAAATTCTGTGGGCGCCGGACAAGCACCTGGGCAATTATGTGCGCAGTAAAACCGGTGCCGACGTGCTGTGCTGGGACGGTGCCTGCATCGTCCACGAAGAGTTCAAGGCCCAGGGTCTGGAAGATCTGAAGGCGGCCTATCCGGGCTCGGCGGTGCTGGTGCACCCGGAGTCCCCGTCGTCGGTGGTGGAAATGGCGGATGTGGTCGGCTCCACGTCGCAGTTGATCAAGGCCGCCCAGGAGATGGACAACCAGACCTTTATCGTCGCCACCGACAAGGGCATCTTCTACAAGATGCAGCAGCTGGCGCCGCACAAAACCTTCGTGGAAGCGCCCACCGCCGGCAGCGGCGCGGCGTGCCGCAGCTGCGCCCACTGCCCGTGGATGGCCATGAACGGCCTGGAAAACACCCTGGCGGTGCTGGAAGACGACAACGGCTGCGGCCAGGAAATCTTCGTCGACCCGGCCCTGGCGGCCAAGGCCATGAAGCCGCTGGACCGCATGCTCGAGTTCGGCGCCCGCCTTAAACCCTGATCCATCGGGGCGCCGTCTCCGGGCGCCCCTAGAATTCCTCCGAGGACAGCCGCTCCATTTCGCTCATGCGTGCGTTCAGTTTGCTGCGCAGGGCGAACTGGCCGTCGGCCTCGTCCAGAGCGAAACGCATCTGCCGCAGGGCGGCCTGGTCCTGACCACTGAGGAACAGCACCTCCGCCCGGGCCCGGTGGGCGCGGGCGTTCTGGTCGCTGTTGCCCCAGGCGTCGGCGGCCAGCGACCACAGCATCGGGTCGTTGGGGCGCTGCAGCAGCAGCGGCTCCAGCAGCGGCGCCGCCTGCTCCGGTTTTTTGCTCAGCAGGTAGGCGCGGGCGGTCATCACCGAGGCGGCGTAGTCCTTGGGATTGATGGTGAGCACCTCCTTGCCGCGCTCGATCACGTCGGCGTAGCGGCCCTGATCCATATTCACTTCCATCAGACCCAGCTGGAACCAGATCTGGTCCGGGTGCGCCTCCACCAGCTCGGTGAGCGCGCGGCGCGCCGCGTCGTAACGATCCTCTTTCAGGTCGGTGAGGGCGAGCCCGTAGCGCGCCGCCTGCTTCTGAACGCGGTCGTTGCTCTCCAGGCGCCGCCCGAAGTAATCCCGGGCCCGTTCCTGGCCGTCGAAGTAACGGGCCTGGATGCGCGCGCGCACCAGCTCGAAGGAGGCTGACGGATTGGCCGGCGGCGCGCTCAGCGAGCGCGCCCGGGCGCGGGAATCGGCGACCCGCTCGGCGGTGAGCGGGTGGGTGAGCAGGAATTCCGGCGGGTCGCCGGAATAGCGCTGCTGTTCCAGCATGCGCTCGAAGAAGCGCGGCATGGCGCTGGGGGCCATGCCGGCGGCGGCGAGAATCTGCATGCCCACCCGGTCCGCTTCGTATTCGTTGTGGCGGGAGTAGGCCAGTTGCGCCTGGATCGACGCCGCCTGGGTGGCGGCGATGCCCGCCATGCCGGCGTCGCCGCTGCCGGCGATGGCCAGGGCGATGCTCGCCAGCATGGCGGCCAGCACCGCCGGGCCGCGCCGTTTCGAGTCCATGTAGCGGCGTGTGAAGTGGCGCTGGCTGACGTGGGCGATTTCGTGGGCGACCACGCTGGCCACCTCGTCTTCGCTGGCGGCGTTCAGAAACAGGCCGGCGTTCAGGCCGATCACCCCGCCGGGCACGGCGAAGGCGTTGATGGCGGCGCTGTTGATCACCACGATCGCCAGGTCCGGTTCGTTCAGCTCGCTGAAGGACGCCAGCCGGTAGACCAGATGTTCCGCGTACTCCTGGACCAGCGGGTCCTCCATGATCGACGTCTGGCCCCGCAGATCGCGCAGCCAGCCGCGCCCGAGCCGGTACTCCTGCTCGGCGGAAATGATCGCCACGGTGGGGTCGCCCAGTTCCGGCAGATCCTGTTGTTGGGCCTGGCCCAGGCCCGCGCCCAGGCACAGCAAGGCCACAAGAACGAAGCGCGCGGCAGCGATCAAAATGGACTCTCCTTAGCGATCCGCATTTTTCGTGTCACCATGATTCTGTCGCGACGAGGTGTCTCTGATAATGCCGTCATGTGCCCTATAATGACCGCCCCTGCGAACGGATCACACCATGGATATCAAATATCTGGATGCCCGCGGTCTGAATTGTCCGCTGCCGCTGCTCAAGACCCGGCAGGCGTTGCGCGCCCTGCAGGCCGGTGCCTTGCTGGAAGTGACGGCCACCGACGCCGGATCAGCGCGGGACATCCCGGAATATCTTCGACAGTCTTCCCATGAGCTGGTTCGCCGTGAGCAGGACGAGCGGGAATTCCGCTTTCTTATTCGTTGTGGCGACTAGGCCCGAGGTTCCCTGATGCTGAATGTGCTTAAAGGCTGGTTCAATGCCTGGTTTTCCGACGAGGAAGCGGTGTACCTGCTGTTTCTGCTGCTGGCGGGCTTCGCCGTGGTGCTTTTGTTCGGAGGCATTCTGGCGCCGGTGCTGGCGGCGCTCGTAGTGGCCTATTTGATGCAGGGGCTGGTCACCGCCCTGAACCGTTACCGGGTGCCGCCGGTGCTTTCCGTGAATCTGGTCTTTATCGTGTTTCTGACCGCCCTGGTGGCGGTGCTGGTGGTGCTGATGCCGCTGCTGTGGCGCCAGACCGTGCTGCTGGTGCGCGACCAGCTGCCGGATATTCTGCGCACCACCGAGACCTGGCTGCGCAGCCTGCCGGAGCGCTATCCGGAAATGATCTCCATGGAGCAGGTGAACACCCTGGTCACCATCGCCCAGCGGGAGCTGGCCCAACTGGGTCAGTCGGTGCTCACCCTGTCGCTCTCCTCGATTCCCAACATGCTGGAAATCCTGGTGTTCCTGGTGCTGCTGCCGCTGCTGGTGTTCTTCTTCCTCAAGGACCGCGAGAAGCTGGTGGGCTGGGTGCTGGGCTTTCTGCCGGAGCGGCGGCGTATTCTCTCCCACGTCTGGCAGGAGATGGACCAGCAGATCGCCAACTATGTGCGCGGCAAGGCGGTGGAAATCCTGCTGGTGGGGTCGGTGACCTTCCTGGCGTTCCTGCTGCTGGGCCTGAACTACGCGGTGCTGCTGGCGGTGCTGGTGGGGCTGTCGGTGCTGATTCCCTATATCGGCGCCACTATCGTCACCGTGCCGGTGGCGGCGGTGGCCTACCTGCAGTTCGGCTGGGGCGGCGACTTCGCGCTGGTGATGGTGATCTACGGGGTGATTCAGTTCATCGACGGCAACATCCTGGTGCCGCTGCTGTTCTCCGAGGCGGTCAATCTGCACCCGGTGGCGATCATCACCGCGATCCTGTTCTTCGGCGGCGTGTGGGGCTTCTGGGGGATTTTCTTCGCGATTCCGCTGGCGACCTTGCTGAAGGCGGTGATCAATGCGTGGCCGAGGCGGGGGGAGGACTGGCGGTTGCCGGCCGGAGAGTAAGAGGGGACTCTGGGATCCTGCCGGCAAGCAAAGCTTGCCTTTCGCGGGCGGGGCCCGCTCGCACAAGGCCCGCTCCCGCGGGCCCGGTGGCACGGAAGTCAGAGGCCGTGGACGGCGTCGAGGACGTCCTCGGCGTGGCCTTTGACTTTGACCTTGCGCCAGATCTCACGCACCACACCGTCCTCGTCGATCAGGAAGGTGCTGCGCTCGATGCCCTCGAATTCCTTGCCATACATCTTCTTCAGCTTGATCACGTCGAACAGGCGGCAGACGGTTTCGTCCTCGTCGCTGATCAGCTCGAACGGGAACTCTTGCTTCGCCTTGAAGTTCTCGTGGCGGCGCAGGGAGTCCTTGGACACACCGAGGATTTCGCAGTTGGCTTCCTGGAAGTTGGGGTACAGGTCGCGGAAGTTCTGGCCTTCCGTGGTGCAGCCCGGGGTGCTGTCCTTGGGGTAGAAATAGAGCACCACTTTCTTGCCCTTCAGGGCCGACAGGGTGATGGTGGTGTCGCTGGTGGCCGGGGCGGTGAAGTCCGGCGCCGGCTGTCCTTCTTTGATCGTCATGGTTGTCTCCTGCTACTGCCTGATCGCGGCCTCGGGGCCGCCAGCGGCACAGCTTACCGGGCCGGGCAACGCTTGTCCGCCCTCCGGGCGGGGTTTACCATAGCGCTCCATTAATCAAGGCGTCGAAAGCGTTTAAGAGGAAGCGGCATGATTCGCGGCAGCATCGTGGCAATGGTAACCCCCATGCGCGAAGACGGATCGGTGGACTGGGAACGTCTGCGCGGTCTGGTCAACTGGCATGTGGAGCAGGGCACCCATGGAATCGTGGCGGTGGGCACCACCGGTGAGTCCGCCACCCTGGGCTTCGAGGAACACGACAGTGTGGTCCGCGAGATCGTGGCGGTGGCCGACAAACGGATTCCGGTGATCGCCGGTACCGGCGCCAACAGCACCGAGGAAGCCATCCGCCTTACCCGTGACGCCAAGCGTGACGGCGCCGACGCCTGCCTGCTGGTGACGCCGTACTACAACAAGCCGCCCCAGGAAGGCCTCTATCAGCATTTCCTGGCCGTGGCCCGGGCGGTGGACATCCCGCAGATTCTCTACAACGTGCCCGGCCGCACCGCCTGCGACCTGCTGCCGGAAACCGTGGAGCGTCTTGCCAAGGTGCCGAACATCGTCGGCATCAAGGAAGCCACCGGCAACCTGGAGCGCGCGCGGGAAATCCGTGAGCGCTGCGGCGACGATTTTCTGATCTATTCCGGCGACGACGCCACCGCCCTGGAGCTGATTCTGGCCGGCGGCGACGGCGACATCTCGGTGACCGCCAATGTGGCGCCGGCGAAGATGGCCGCCATGTGTCAGGCGGCGGTGGACGGCGACGTGGACCGTGCCCGCAGCCTGAATGCGGAACTGGAACCCCTCCACCGTGATCTATTTCTGGAAGCCAACCCGATTCCGGTGAAATGGGCCCTGTACGAAATGGGTCTGATCGACAGCGGCATCCGTTTGCCGCTGGTTCATTTGTCGGAGGCCGCCCAGCCACGCTTGCGCGAAACGCTGCGTAGCTGCGGTCTCCTGGAGGGATAATGCATCGTAGTTTGATTGTTGCCGGCGCCGTGGCGCTGAGCGTGGCCGGTTGCGGCCTGATTCCGGATAACAGCCTGCGCTACCGCGAAGCGCAAGTGCTGGAGCCGATCACGGTACCCGGGGATATGGTGTTCATCGGCGCGGACCCGCTCTACGCGGTGCCGCAGATGGAGCGCCGCCTGCAGGGCAAGGGCGAGGGCGAGGACAAATTCGAAGCGCCCCGTCCGCCGCAACTGGTGGCGGCGCCCGGCGAAGCCGATGACGAGGAAGAGGAGACCCCGGCGGCGCCGGCCGACAACACCGGCCAGGCGGTGCTGGCGAAAGACGGCAGCGGCTACCCGATCATCATGATGCCCACCAGCTTCGCCTGGGCCTGGGAGAAGGTCAGCGAGGCGCTGACCCAGACCGATCTGCGCGTCACCGACCGCAACCGGGACCAGGGGGTGTTCTTCCTGACCGTGCCCGAGCGTTACCAGCTGCAGCCGCCCCAGGCGCGCCTCAAATTGAGCCACACCACCAATGGTATCCAGGTGGCGGTGCTCAACGAGGAAGGCACGGCGCTGGCCGGAAAGACCTCCGGCCTGGCTATCCTGGAAAGCATCCACGGCGAATTGTGAACCGGGCTCCGGCCGCCGGCCGGGCCGTTTAGGGGGAGAGCGTTCTTGCGGCTGGCGTCCCTGGGCAGTGGCAGTAAAGGCAATGGCACCCTGGTGTGCGCCGGCGATCTGCTGGTGCTGGTGGATTGCGGTTTTTCCCTGCGTGAAACGGAACGCCGGCTGGCGGCGCTGGGGCTGAGCGCCACGGATCTGGCCGCGTTGCTGGTGACCCACGAGCACGGCGATCACGTGCGCGGCGCCGGCGCCCTGGCGCGCAAGTACAAGACCCCTCTTTACAGCACCTTCGGGACCGCTCGGGCGGTGACCGGCAAGGCCGCCGGTTTCCACGGCGCCGACTGGCGCGAAGTGCGCCCGGGCCGGACCTTCGAGCTGGCGGACATGACGGTGACGCCGGTGACCGTGCCCCATGACGCCCTGGAGCCCTGCCAGTACCGCTTCAGCTGGCGGCAACGGGAGCTGGGTGTGCTCACCGACCTGGGCTCGCTGACCCCCCATGTGGTGGACGCCTATCGCGAATGCGACGCCCTGGTGTTGGAGTGCAACCACGAGCCGGAGCTGCTCGCCGCGGGCCCCTATCCGGCGTCCCTGAAACGGCGGGTGGGAGGTAATCTGGGCCACCTGAGCAATCAGCAGGCGGCGACGCTGCTGGGCCACTGCAACGTGGACCGGCTGCAGCACCTGGTGCTGTCGCACCTGAGCGAGCAGAACAATACGCCGGACCACGCCCTGGGCTGGATCCACCAGGCGGTGGAGGCGGGACGGGAGCGTATCCGCGTGGCCAGCCAGGAGCAGGGCTTCGGCTGGCTCGACATTCACTAAGACGCCCCGGCGGCGAGCGCGCGGGGTTCTCAAACTTAACGCAGGTAGGTCATGGAAAAGCGCGACGAACTCTACGCGGGTAAAGCCAAGTCCGTATTCACCACCGACGATCCGGAGCGGCTGGTGATCGTGTTCCGCAACGACACTTCCGCCTTCGACGGCAAGAAGAAAGAAGCGCTGGATCGCAAGGGCGCGGTGAACAACCAGTTCAACGCGGCGATCATGGAGATGCTCCACGAGGCAGGCATTCCCACCCACTTCGAAAAACTGCTCAGCGCCAACGAATCGCTGGTCAAGAAGCTGGACATGATTCCGGTGGAGTGCGTGGTGCGCAACATCGCCGCCGGCTCCATCGTGCGCCGCCTGGGCGTCGAGGAGGGCAAGGAGCTGAATCCGCCCACCTTCGAGCTGTTCCTCAAGGACGACGCCCTGGGCGATCCGATGATCAACGAATACCACGTGCGCAGCTTCGGCTGGGCCGAGCCCGAGCACATCGAAAAAATGAAAGAGCTGACCTTCAAGGTCAACGACGTGCTCAAGAAACGCTTCCTGGACGCCAACATGCTGCTGGTGGACTACAAGTTGGAATTCGGCCTGTTCCACGGCGAGGTGGTGCTCGGTGACGAGTTCTCCCCGGACGGTTGCCGGCTGTGGGACAAGGACACCCGCGAGAAGATGGACAAGGACCGCTTCCGCCAGGACCTGGGCAACGTGATCGAAGCCTACGAGGAAGTAGGGCGCCGCCTGGGCATGACCTTCCAGCAATAACTCTGGAAATCAGGGCGGTTTACGGAGAGGCTGTGGTGATCCAGCAGCCCTTCGGAGGACCGCCATGTTCCGCATTCGCACCTACAACCAGATCGCCCTGCGCGGCCTGGAGCGTTTCCCCCGCGACCGTTTCGAGGTCGCCAGCGAATTGTCCGAACCGGACGCCCTGTTACTGCGCAGCCACCCCCTCGGCGGCGACGACATCCCTCCGACGGTGAAAGCCGTGGCCCGCGCCGGCGCCGGCGTCAATAACATCGACGTGGCCCACTGCAGTGCGCGGGGCATTCCGGTGTTCAACACTCCCGGCGCCAACGCCAACGCGGTCAAGGAACTGGTGGTGGCCGGCCTGCTGCTGGCCTCGCGTCACCTGCGTGACGGCCTGGACTGGGTGGCCGGGCTGCGCGCCGACAGCGAAGCGGACCTGCACCGTCAGGTGGAAGAGGGCAAGAAGCACTTTCAGGGCCGTGAACTGCGTGGCCGCACCCTGGGTGTGGTGGGGCTCGGGGCGATTGGCTCACGGGTGGCGCACACCGCCTTGTCCCTGGATATGAACGTGATCGGCTATGACCCGGCACTGAGCGTGGACGCCGCCTGGCGTTTGCCTAGCCAGGTGGCGCCCATGGCCAGCCTGGAAGCGCTGCTCGCCCGGGCGGATTACGTCACCCTGCATCTGCCGCTGCTGGACGCCACCCGGGATCTGATCGGCGCCGCTCAGCTGGCGCCGATGAAGGAAGACGCGGTGCTGCTCAACTTCGCCCGCCAGGGCATCGTCGATGACGCGGCGGTGGCCGAGGCCCTGCGCGCCGGCAAGTTGCGCGGCTTCGTCACCGATTTCCCCAGCCTGGCATTGACCGGTGTGCCCGGGGTGCTGGCGCTGCCCCATTTGGGGGCCAGCACCGGCGAGTCCGAAGAGAATTGCGCGGTGATGGCCGCCGACGCGCTCACCGATTTCCTGGAAAACGGCAATATCCGCCACTCGGTGAACTTCCCCGATCTGATCCTCGAGCCGGGCCCCGGCGTGCGCCTGGCGGTGACCAACCGCAACATCCCCAAGATGCTCGGCCAGGTGCTGTCGGTGCTGGCGGACGCTGACATCAACGTGATCGACATGCTCAACAAAAGCCGGGACCAACTGGCCTATAACCTGCTGGACCTGGCGGAGGAACCGAACGCCACGGCGATGGCGGCGATCCGCGCGCTGGAAGGCGTGATCAATGCGCGCCTGGTGCGTGCTTGAATGGCCCTGGAGGTGTCAGCCATTTCGCACCACAACGGCCTCAGCGGTCTGTGACAGCACTGTGAAGGGGCATTCGGAGGTGTGTAGTTTTGCACAGCGGACGAGGATTGCTCATTTCACTTTTAGCAAGCACCCGTAACCGCTTGATTTGCGAAGGAAAGGTTTGTAACTGATTGATTTTATTGAAATTAATAATATGGATATTTTTTCGTCATTTAGGGGTCATCGGCGTGATCATGGGCCCTGGGGACAGTTCCTGACAGACTATGCACAGAGTTATCCACAGAATCTGTGAGTAACTTTTTCGTGAGGATTTTCTTACAGGCTCGCTTATTGGGTCTGCAAGCCGATAGCGTTCATAAACAACCGCATTAACCAGGCCACGCCTGCCAGCGTCAGAACACTGGCCACCCAGATCAGCACCAGCCAGCCCAGCCGCTTGCGCAACGGGGCGTTGGCGCCGTTCTGGTCCCGGGTTTCACGACCTTGCATGCTTGCTCCTGAACGCTTTAGTGGTAGCCGTCGCCGGGGCGCACCTTGCCCCGGAAAACGTAGTAGGCGAACGCCGTGTACATCAGAATGAAGGGGATGATCAGCAACGCGCCCACCAGGGCGAAGCCCAGACTCTGGGGCGGGGCGGCCGCTTCCCAGATGGAAATGTCCGGCGGCAGAATGTTCGGCCAGCCGCTGATCGCCAGCCCGGCGTAACCCAGGAACATCAGCAGCAGCGCCAGCAGGAAGGGCGCCACCGGCCGTCCTCGGGCCAGCGCTCGCTGCATCAGCAGGGCGGCGCCCAGCACCAGCAGCGGCACCGGCGAGAACCAGACAATATTGGGGAAGCTGAACCAGCGCTCGGCGATCACCGGATCGCGCAGCGGCGTCCACAGGCTGATCACGGCGATGGCGGCGAGCAATATCCACATCAGCGGCCGGGTCAGGTGGAACATGCGGAACTGCAGCTCGCCCTCGGTTTTCATGATCAGCCAGGTGCTGCCGAGCAGCGCGTAGGCGAACACCAGGGCGACCCCGGTAAACAGCGGGAAGGGGGCGATCCAGTCCAGCGGGCCGCCCGGGTAGGCGCCGTTCTCCACCGGCAGGCCGCTGACGTAAGCGCCCAGAACCACGCCCTGGAAAAAGGTGGCGGTGAAGGAGCCGCCGATAAAGGCTTTGTCCCAGATATGGCGCTCATGGTCGCGGGCCTTGAAGCGGAACTCGAACGCGATGCCACGGAAGATCAGCCCCAGCAACATGAAAATCAGTGGTAGATAGAGCGCCGTGAGCACCACCGAATAGACCAGCGGAAAGGCGGCCAGCAAGCCCGCGCCGCCCAGCACCAGCCAGGTTTCGTTGCCGTCCCAGACCGGCGCCACCGTGTTCATCGCCACATCCCGGTGCTGACGGTCGGGAATAAAGGGATAAAGGATACCGATGCCCAGGTCGAAGCCGTCCATCAGCACGTACATCATGACGCCGAAACCGATAATCAGCGCCCAGATAAGAGGCAGATCAATACCCATGGCTCAGCGTCCTCCGTCCGTGTCGTCGTCATCGTCCAGGTCTTCCTCCACCGCCGACAGCGGGCGCATGGCGTGCCGCTGCTGCCCCGGTCCGCCGGAGGTTTCCCGGGCGCCTTCTTCCAGTTGCGGCCCCTTGCGCACCAGCCTCAGCGTGTAGGCCACGCCGGCGCCGAACACGAACAGGTAGACCACCACGAACAGGGCCAGGGACACGCCCAGGGTGGCGGTGGAATGGGTGGAAACCGCGTCTTCGGTGCGCATCAGCCCGTACACCACCCAGGGCTGGCGGCCGATTTCCGTGGTGTACCAGCCGGCCAGAATGGCGATCAGGCCGGCCGGGCCCATCAGCAGCGCGAAGCGCAGGAACCAGCGGCTGTTATAGAGGCGCCCCCGCCAGCGCTGCAGCAGGCTCAGGCCGCCGAGCAGAATCATCAGCAGCCCCAGACCCACCATGATGCGGAACGACCAGAACACGATCAGCGCATTGGGGCGGTCCTCGGGCGCGAATTCCTTCAGACCCGGAATGGTGCCTTCCCAGCTGTGGGTGAGGATCAGACTGCCCAGATGGGGAATCGACACCGCGAAGCGGGTGCGTTCTTCTTCCATATCCGGCCAGCCGAACAGGACCAGCGGCAGGCCCTCGCCGTCGGCGGCCTCATCGCCGCCCCAGTGGCCTTCCATAGCGGCCACCTTGGCGGGCTGGTGCTCCAGGGTGTTGAGCCCGTGGAAATCGCCGATCACCGCCTGCACCGGCGCCACCAGCACCATCATCCACATCGCCATGGAGAACATCTTGCGCACCGCCGGGTTGTCCCGGCCCCGCAACAGGTGCCAGGCCGCGGACGCGCCCACGAACAAGGCCGTGGCCAGGAACGCGGCCACCGACATATGCATCAGCCGGTAGGGGAAGGAGGGGTTGAAGATCACCGCCATCCAATCCACCGGCACCACCTGGCCGTTGATGATCTCGTGGCCCTGGGGCGTCTGCATCCAGCTGTTGGACGCCAGGATCCAGAAGGTGGAAATCAGCGTGCCGATGGCCACCACCACGGTGGAAAAGAAGTGCAGCCCGGGGCCCACCCGGTTCCAACCGAACAGCATCACGCCCAGGAAGCCGGCCTCTAGAAAGAAGGCGGTGAGCACTTCATAGGCCAGCAGCGGGCCGGTGATGCTGCCGGCGAATTCGGAAAAGAAGCTCCAATTGGTGCCGAACTGGTACGCCATCACCAGGCCGGAAACCACGCCCATGCCGAAGTTGACCGCGAAGATCTTCACCCAGAAATGGTAGAGGTCCCGGTACAGGGTGTTTTTGGTGTACAGCCACAACCCTTCCAGCACCGCCAGATAACTGGCCAGGCCAATGGTGATGGCGGGGAAGATGATGTGAAACGAAATCGTGAACGCGAACTGGGTGCGCGCCAGGTCCAGGGCCAGGGTCTCGGTCATCGGCGAAGCTCCTGAGTGATCCGGCGGCTCCGGGCGGGGCCGCTGTCATACCCGGTATGCTGCCGCATCAGGGGCGCCCGCACCAAGTGACAAAAGGTCCTACCCCGGTAGGTTACAGCCGGAGCATCGGAAAGGGCCGCCATGGCTGGGTGATCAGCTGCCGGGCGCTGAGGCTGAACAGCAGGGCGTGGAAGCCGGCGTTGGGAAAGCGCCGGTTGATCTCGCGCAGGCGCTCGCGGTCGACGCCGAAGCGCAGCAGCCCCAGGGAGACGTCGATCCAGTCGGCGCGGCGGAACGCTTCCACCAGGGTTTCAGCGGGGGCGTTGCTGCGGGTGAGTTTGTGGTGCTGGACGATCATGGCGTGGATTTCGTCGCTCCAGCTGTGCAGGCCGTGTTCATCCAGATAGTGGCAGGCGAGCCGGGCCGAGGGCGGCAGATAGTCGAAGGTGCCCGCCAGCCAGATGCCGGCATCGTGGAAGAAGCCGGCCAGCTCCAGCTTGCGCAGGTCGTCACCGGTGAGCGTGCGCTGCGCCGCCACCAGGTTGATCACCCGGTAAACGTGGTTCCGGTAGGGCGTTTGATCCCGCCCGAAGCGCTCCGCGTAGTGGTCGAACAGGCCGTCCAGTTCCGCCAGTTCGGTGATTAGCCTTTTCATTACTGCCCTTGGCGTGGTGGCCGTCCGCAATCCCTCTGTACCCTCAATTAACCAGACCGGGACAGGCTTGTCATGCCCGGGGTGGATTTTTTGCATTCGGCGCCGGCTTGGTGGTCCTGCCGGATTGTTTTATAGTCGGACAAAGTGATTTCCATCGTCTTCCATTCGCCAGCGGACGCAGGCCAACGTGACCTTTAAAGCCCGGGAAAGCCTTTCCGAACAAATCGCCGGCCATCTGGCCGCGCAGATCATTCGTGGTGACATGCTGGCCGGCGACCGCATCCAGGAACTGCGCGTGGCCGGTGAGCTGGAGGTGAGCCGGGGGTCGGTGCGCGAGGCGCTGCTGATCCTGGAGCGGCGCCACCTGATCGACATCCTGCCGCGCCGCGGCGCGGTGGTGAAGGAAATGTCGGAAAGCCAGGTGCGCGGCCTCTATGAGCTGGTCCAGGTGCTGCTGGGTCTGGTGATCCGCAAGGCGATCAAGAATGTGCGCGAGGACGACCTGGACCCGATCATCGCCCTGATCCACGAGTTGCAGGTGGCCGCCTCCGACCGGGATCTGGAGCGCTTCTTCGACCTCAGCTTCCAGTTCCTGGAGCACGCCTATCCGTTCGCCCGCAACGGCTTCGTCGAGGACGTGCTGACCGACCTGCACCCGGCCCTGCAGCGCACCTATTTCATGGCGCTGCACCTGGATAACGACGAGATGAAAGAGTGCCTGTCGTTCTTCAAGGCGCTGGTGGAGACCATCTTCCGCCGCGACGTGCGCTCGGCCCTGGAGATCATCCGCGAATTCGCCGAGCACCAGTCCGAGCTGGTACAGGAATCCATTACCCGGGCCCGCCAGATCGAAGCGGCCTGGGGTGGCCGCCGTAAATAGCCCCCACAGGCCGATAAGGGCTTGCCAGCGGCGTCCTGGCTGCCTAGAATTGCGCCCCTCTGCAGAACCGTAGCTCAGTTGGTTAGAGCGCTGCCTTGACATGGCAGAGGTCGGCGGTTCGAATCCGCCCGGTTCTACCAGTTTCGAGCCGCTCTTGAATTCAGCGCTTGGCCACCCCAGGTTTACGCAGACCCGGGGGGCGCCTAGAATGACCCGCTATATTCAAGAGCCGCTGAGGTGATGGCGGCCTCGTTCGATTAACCAGTTGGAGGTTCACGACATTAAGCGTGGAGGCAAAGGCCGCGAGCAGCGAGCCAGAATTAATCAGCAAATCCAGGCGACTCAGGTTCGACTGATCGACGTCGATGGCGAGCAGGTAGGCATCGTTCCCTTAGAGGAGGCCATCGAGCAGGCCAGCGGCAAGCAACTGGATCTGGTGGAAATCTCCCCTGATGCGGAACCGCCTGTTTGCCGAATCATGGATTACGGCAAGCATCTGTTCGAACAAAAGCAGAAAGCCAAGGAGTCGCGCAAGAAGACGCGTCAGACTCAGCTTAAGGAAATCAAATTCCGTCCCGGCACCGACTCCGGCGACTATGAGGTGAAATTGCGTAACCTCAAGCGCTTCCTCGAGGCCGGCGACAAGACCAAGGTCACCGTGCGCTTCCGCGGTCGCGAAATGGCTCACCAGGAGCTGGGTCGCGAACTGCTGGAGCGGGTGGAGGCCGACTTGGCGGAACACGGTTCCGTCGAGCAACGCCCGAACATGGAAGGGCGCCAGATGATCATGGTGCTCAGCCCGGGCAGCAAGAAGAAAAAGTAACCGGAACCCCGGTTGCTTTTGTTTTATTCACACAACTTGAGATAGGTACCATGCCCAAGATCAAGACAAACCGCGGGGCCGCAAAGCGTTTTAAAAAAACCGCCTCCGGTTTCAAGCGTAAGCAGGCATTCAAAAACCACATCCTGACGAAGAAGTCCGCCAAGACGATTCGTCATCTGCGCCCCAAGACCCAGGTACACGAGTCCGATGTACCCCTGGTCAAGCGCATGATGCCCTACAGCTAAATCACCGGTTTTTGGAGGTCTGAACAATGGCTCGAGTTAAGCGTGGTGTGCAGGCGCGTCGCCGGCACAAGAAGATTCTCAAGCAAGCAAAAGGTTATTACGGGGCGCGCAGCCGCGTCTTCCGCGTGGCGGTACAGGCGGTCACCAAGGCCGGCCAGTACGCTTACCGTGACCGCAAGGTGCGCAAGCGTCAGTTCCGTCGTCTGTGGATCGTGCGGATCAACGCCGCCGCCCGTGTCAACGGCATGTCCTACAGCCGTATGATCGACGGCCTCAAGAAGGCGTCCATCGAGATCGACCGTAAAGTGCTCGCGGACCTGGCGGTTCGTGATCAGGCAGCGTTTGGTGCTTTGGCCGAGAAAGCCAAAGCGAGTCTCGCCGCCTGAGCTGACTGTCGGTTAGCCTACACGACAGCACTCCGAAACGGGGGAAGAGCTCGCGCTCTTCCCCTTTTTCGTTTTGGGAGCCCTGACTGGCGCTTCCGAAGCAAGGCATAGATAAAAACGGGAACGGGTAAATCGTATGATGGAGAACCTGGAAAGCCTGGTGGAGGCGGCGCTGGCGGCAGTGGCCGGGGCCGGTGACGCGCGCGCGTTGGACGACGTGCGGGTGCGTTACCTGGGTAAGAAGGGGGAGATCAGCGCGCTGCTGAAGAGCCTGGGCGGGTTGAGCGCGGAAGAGCGGCCCAAGGCCGGCGCGTTGATCAACGACGGCAAGCAGCGGGTGCAAACGGCCATTGATGAGCGCCGCCGCACGCTGGAAGAGGCCGCGCTCAACGAGCAGCTGAGCGCCGAGACCCTGGATGTGACCCTGCCCGGCCGGGGCGAACAGCCCGGCGCGCTGCATCCGGTCACGCGCATGCGCCGGCGCATGGAAGACTTCTTCCTGCGGCTGGGTTTCGACATCGCCGAAGGCCCGGAAGTGGAAGACGACTTCCACAACTTCGAGGCGCTCAACATCCCCGCCCACCACCCGGCCCGGGCCATGCACGACACCTTCTATTTCGGTGACGGCCGCCTGCTGCGCACCCACACGTCGCCGGTGCAGGTGCGCGTGATGCAGAAGGGCGAGCCGCCGTTCCGCATCATCGCCCCCGGCCGTGTCTACCGTTGCGACTCGGATCTCACCCACACGCCCATGTTCCACCAGGTGGAAGGGCTGCTGGTGGACGAGAACATTACCTTCGCGGACCTGAAAGGCACCGTGGCGGCGTTCCTGAAGTTCGTGTTCGAGGTGGACGACCTGCCGGTGCGCTTCCGGCCCAGCTACTTCCCGTTCACCGAGCCCAGCGCCGAGGTGGACGTGGGCTGCATGACCTGTGGCGGTGACGGCTGCCGGGTGTGCTCGCACAGCGGCTGGCTGGAAATCATGGGCTGCGGCATGGTCCATCCCAAGGTGCTGGAGCACGGCGGCGTGGATGCCACCCGCTACAGCGGCTTCGCCTTCGGCATGGGCGTGGAGCGCCTCGCCATGCTGCGCTACGGCGTTAACGATCTGCGTCTGTTCTTCGAGAACGACGCGCGCTTTTTGTCGCAATTCGCCTAGGGGATTATAAAGAATGCGTTTCAATGAAGCCTGGTTGCGGGAATGGGTCAACCCGGACATCGATAGCGACACCCTGGCCCACCAACTGACCATGGCCGGCCTGGAAGTGGACGCCGTGGAACCGGCCGCACCGCCGTTCACCGGTGTGGTGGTGGGGCAGATCGTAAGCTGCCAGCCGCACCCGGACGCCGACAAGCTGCGCGTCTGTGAAGTCAGTGACGGCGAGAGCACCTTCCCGGTGGTGTGCGGCGCCCCCAACGCCCGCGAGGGCCTGAAAGCGCCGTTCGCCCGGGTCGGCGCGGAGCTGCCCGGCGACCTTAGGATCAAAAAAGCCAAGCTGCGCGGCGAGCCTTCCGAAGGCATGCTGTGCGGTGGCTCCGAGCTGGGCCTCGAAGACCGCATCGACGGTCTTCTGGAACTGCCGGAAGACGCCCCCGTGGGCACCGATATCCGCGACTACCTGTCTTTAAACGACACCGTCATCGAAGTGGACCTGACCCCCAACCGGGCCGACTGCCTGAGCGTGCGCGGCATCGCCCGGGAAGTGGGCGTGCTCAACCGCACCCCGCTTAACGAGCCCGCCATTGAGCCGGTGCCCGCCACCCTGGACGACCGCTTCCCGGTCACCCTGGACGACAGCGATGGCTGCCCGCGTTACCTGGGCCGGGTAATCCGCGGCATCAACGCCGCCGCCGAGACGCCGCTGTGGATGGTGGAGCGCCTGCGCCGCGCCGGCGTGCGCGCCATCGACCCGATCGTCGACGTGACCAACTATGTGTTGCTGGAACTGGGCCAACCGCTGCACGCCTTCGATCTGGCCAAACTGACCGGCGGCATCCGCGTGCGCCGCGCCCGGGCCGGCGAGACCCTGCAAAGCCTGGACGACCAGACCCTGGAGCTCAACGACGACACCCTGCTGATCGCCGACGACAACGGCCCCCTGGCCCTGGCCGGCATCATGGGCGGCCGCCCCAGCGCCGTCTCCGAAAGCACCCGCGACCTGTTCCTGGAGTGTGCCTTCTTCAGCCCGCTGGCCATCGTCGGCCGGGCGCGCCGCTACGGCCTGCACACCGACGCCTCGCACCGCTATGAGCGCGGTGTCGACCCGGCCCTGCAACAGCGCGCCCTGGAACGCGCTACCGCGCTGATCCTGGAGATCGCCGGCGGCGAAGCCGGCCCGCTGGACGAAACCCTGGCCGAGGACAAGCTGCCCGAGCCCGTCACCATCGAGCTGAGCGCCGAGCGCGTGACCCGCCTGCTGGGCGCGCCCCTGGACGACGCCAACATCGTCGACATTCTTGAGCGCCTGGGCATGGCGGCGACCGAAACCGGCGCCGGCCAGTGGTCGGTGCGCGCCCCCAGCTGGCGCTTCGACATGGCGATCCAGGAGGACCTGATCGAAGAACTGGCCCGCGTGCACGGCTACGAAAACCTGCCCAGCCGCGTGCCCGCCGGCACCCCCGCCGGCGACCCGGCCCCGGAGAAAGAACTGCCGCTGCGCCGCCTGGGCGACACCTTGCGCGACCGGGGTTATATGGAAGCCATCACCTACAGCTTCGTGGCGCCCGAACTGCAGGCCAAGGTGGACCCGGACCAGGCCCCGCTGGCGCTGCTCAACCCGATCTCCGCCGATCTGGGCGTGATGCGCACCGGCCTGATCGCCGGCCTGCTGAGCGCCGCCGAGCGCAACGTCAACCGCCAGTGCAGCCGCCTGCGCCTGTTCGAGACCGGCCTGCGCTTCGTGCCCGGCCCGGACGGCCTGGCCCAGGAACCCATGGTCGCCGGCCTGCTCTACGGCAGCGCCCAGCCCGCCCACTGGGAGGGCAAGCCGCGCCCGGTGGACTTCTACGACCTGAAAGGGGACGTGGAAGCGCTGCTGGCCCTGTCACAGCCGGACGCCTTCGCGTTCCAGCCGGGCAGCCACCCGGCGCTGCATCCCGGCCAATGCGCCGAAGTGACCCGTGACGGCCGCACCGTGGGCCACCTTGGCCGCCTGCACCCGCGCCTGGCCGCGGAGCTGGACCTGCCCAAGGGCCTGTACCTGTTCGAACTGGCCCTGGAGCCCCTGCGTCTCGGCCGTCTGCCGCACTTCGAGCCGGTCTCCGACCAGCCCCGCGTGCAGCGCGACCTGGCCTTCGTGGTCGACGCCGACGTGCCCGCCGGCGAGATGGTCGCCGCCGCCCACCAGGCCTGCGACGACCGCCTCCGTCAGGTGCATATTTTTGACCTCTACCAGGGCGACAACATCGAGGCCGGACGCAAAAGCCTGGCCCTGACCTTGACCTTCCAGGATCCTTCGCGCACTCTTAAGGATGCTCAGGTCAACGACCTGGTTGAAGCGGTAGTATCTCAGTTAAAACAACAGTTTAAGGCGACCCTCAGGGACTGAAGAAAGGGCCTGGATTGAGGCATTTCCAATGGCGTTGACCAAAGCAGACATGGCCGACCGGCTGTTCGAGGAGCTCGGTCTCAACAAGCGCGAAGCCAAGGAACTGGTGGAGATGTTCTTCGAGCAGATTCGAGACTCACTGGCCGAGAACCGGCCGGTGAAGCTCTCCGGATTCGGCAACTTCGACCTGCGCGACAAAAGCGAGCGCCCCGGCCGGAACCCGAAAACCGGGGAAGAGATCCCGATCTCCGCGCGCCGCGTGGTCACCTTCCGTCCCGGGCAAAAACTGAAACAGCGGGTGGAAGACTATGCTCGAACCCAGTCATAACGACGAACTGCCGGCGATCCCCGGCAAGCGCTACTTCACCATCGGTGAGGTCAGCGAGCTGTGCGACGTCAAGCCGCACGTGCTGCGCTACTGGGAGCAGGAATTCCCCCAGCTCAAGCCGGTAAAGCGGCGCGGCAACCGCCGCTACTACCAGCGCCAGGACGTGCTCACCATCCGCCAGATCCGGGGCCTGCTCTACGAGCAGGGCTTCACCATCGGCGGCGCCCGTCAGCAGCTCTCCGGCGACGCCAACGTGGAGCAGTCCACCCGCTACCACCAGATGATCAAGCAGATGATCGTCGAACTGGAAGACGTGCTGGACGTACTCAATGCGGACCGCATCAACAGCGTCCGCCATCCCTGAACCCGGCCTGCTCAACTCCTGAGCATCCGCGCCAACGGGTGCGGATTCCGGGTTCCATCCGACAGGGGAATCCGTTATGATTCCCGCCGCTTCGCCGCACTGAACCTTCCCCGGGCGGAGCCACACAATTTCGGGGCGTAGCGCAGCCTGGTAGCGCACTTGCATGGGGTGCAAGGGGTCGAAGGTTCGAATCCTTCCGTCCCGACCAAACAAAACAAGGGGTTAGGCGATTCACAGCCTAGCCCCTTTTTTATTGTCTGGGTTTTTGCCCCACTTTTTGCCCCACCGAATAATTGCTCGGCCTCGGCGATGACGCCTGCCCGCGTGCGAGTGGAAGTGCACCCTGGCGCGCACAAGCCCACTGGGGCGGGCCACCGTACTATCTACAACGCCCCTGTGCGCGTCCTGGGGCACTCCCAGAAGGAGATCGAGGGTACTCACAACCTCCATGCTTACGAGGAGGAGCGTCGAGAATAGCTGCAGCGGTGGGCGGACCATCTGGACACGCTGATCTAGGGCTTCCGCTGATGTGGCACTCGCTAAAAGGGAGGGTCGTCGCTGGGATAAGCCTCAGTACGAGGCCTCGATAGCTTGGGACCAGGTGCTTTGCGGGGTCTCACAATGGCTTTCACCTGAAGCTTATAGTGCAAATCAAGAGCGCCGATTTTTTCCTCCAAAAGCTCGCTCCAAGCCGCTTGGTCGCTTGGGTCAGAGGGGGCCTCCTTTTCCGGCAGGCCTTCCAGATCTAGCTCTAGTCTAGCTATCCGGCCGATCAGTTCATTAATGATTTCATCGTATCGGTCCGTCTGCGCCTTGTGGTGTTCGTTCTCTCTCTTTTGCTTTTGCCGCATTTCTTCGATACGACGATCGAACTCCTTCTGGAACCTTTGGCTTAGAACATCCTCTTGCCTGATCAGCTCTTCCACCGCCTCGCTGATAGTCATTTTTTGGCGCCTGGCCAAGTGGTGGAGATGGGTCGAGACGCCTTTGGTCATCCAGAGGTTGTACGTTTTGTGCCCCCCTTCGCGCCGGCGCTTTTTCCACTGTGAGTAAGCGGAACGCATCTTTCCCTCCAGCAGGATGTAAGAAGCCGGATCGGGCGAGGAGTTGGGGAAGGGCGACCTTATCCTTGAAGGCCAAACTGCGATCATCTCTTGGAGTTTATGAGATGCAATATAGTGCCGCCCCCTTAGGAACCCCTGCTTAACTAAATATTCCACAGCCCACCCGCAATGGGTCTCATCCTCCCAATCCATCCACTGAAGCCACTGACTGTTCATGCGCTCCCCCTAAGGCAGTGCCAACTAAACTTTCGTCGTCGTATCTATAACCATAACACGTCAGTGATGCGTTGTTGATGTAGCTATTGACATAGTTTTAAATACAAAAATACAGGGGGTATTTATGGTAATTAAAAGCTTAACGAGGTCGGATAACGTGGCCGTTGGCCTGTTAAAGGTGAATACTTCGGGCCTCTCTGTGGAGGCCAAATATTTCTTGGTCCGAGTGGTTCTGGAGTTTGCTGAGCAGCCCGTTAGCCTGTCGGTTAGTGAGTTGAGCGAACGGTTTGGTATGGGCCGAGCTGCCGTAAAGCGAGCGCGTGATGAACTGCTGACATCGGATTCAGGTTTGGGAAGTGGCTATTTGCAGAAACATTTTGCACCGGCCAGATCTCGTACAGGTCTTGAGGCGACTCCGCGAGGTCGGCCACGCCGTGGCGTCATATTGTCCGAGCCCTTACTGCATCAAATTGAGGACGCTGAGGGTGATGCCGGAATAAGAGGTGCGATCCTGCGTACGGCTCTCTTTGGCGGACGTAAGCGGGTGAACTGTCTTGCTACGCGAGATACGCCCGAGTCTCACGGGGGGCTGAAAGAGCGAGAATCGCGTCTAACGGTTGCCGGCAGGCTGTTGCTGGCGGCTCTGTGGGCTTTGGCGGGTGAAGGCGGGGTCGTGAAGGATGCCAGTCATTCTCGGCTATCCAAGCTGACGGGAATGACGCAGTTAAGAGTACGAGACCAACTGAGGCGTCTGCAGCGGCTGGACTACATACTGATCATGGTCCCGGGTCTCACTGGGCGTCTGGTGCCAGGTAGGGCGCCTGGCATGGTCGTTTTGAATTACCTTCATCCCGAATTCGCAGCTGTGTGCAGGGCCGATCGATATCGAATGGTCCGCACGCTCTGTGATCCGCTCCTGCCGATCATAAGAGCTTATGAAGATGCAGATAAGATTGAGACCTCCTACCCCCATGGGGTAGCACACGGCGAAGGGCGCAATCTGAGCACTACTAACGACGTTAGCCTGGGATGGAATAGGGTATTCAGCGGAGAGCCGCATAAAGAGAGAGCGCAACGTTACTTGACCGTAAAAGCCTGCGAATACGTCTCTAATCTGCTAAACGGAGATGTCCGGCACCTTATGAGCTCTGTTTATAACATTAATGCAAATGTGCATAGCTGTATGAGCCGTGAACTCTTCGCCAATAGTGGGCTTGCCAGAATAAACAGACACCTTCCAGATAATCTTACTAATTGGCTTTATAGGGGTGTGCGGGCTGCGGCGCGCAAAGCAATCGAAGATGTCGCTGCGAGCCAAGGCGTGACGATAAAGGAAATGATGCATCGCATTGAATCGAGGTGTAGACATTTCCAGGTGATTCCCGATTTTCAACAAATCGGATTTGTGATGGTCACATATGAGGAATGCATATAAATGGACGTAGTGTCCGGTGTGCTATCCCCACCGGGGAGGGCGCCGATCCTGGGATGGATGGGTGAGAGATCGTCCCGTGAAATACGGATATAATAATATATACACCTTGGCGTCTTTTTGTTATGTGATTGGCTGGTGATGTTTCTCACCAGTTAACCCCTGCTGCTTCGAATAAAAGAATAGATTCATGGCTACTGCTATGTGGATAATCACAGGAGCAGAAGCGATGAAATCACATCCTCAGAACCGTAATCTAACGCTTACCTACGCTTCACATTGGCGAGGCCTGCCGTTGCTAGCGAAGCATACCCCTTACGTTTGTGAATACCTTGACCGGATATTGGAAACGCTAGAGGGGGCTTCCAGAACATTCCCGAGACTGCTTGTCGCTCGGTTTGATCTGCACTTCCCGCTTGATTTGGAGGTGCCTCGTGCTCATGCGATATCTCGCTTTATTAAGCGTCTTCAAAGAGAGGTTGATGTTTACCTTAACGGTCGGGGCAGCCGCTATCATTGCGACATCGGCCACGCATGGGCGGCTGAACGAGACCTATCCAGTCGGCAGCATTACCACGTTGTGATCTTTGCTAATAAAGATGCCTTCCACACCTGGGGGCGGTTCCCAAGAGAAAATTGTGGTACGACTAGCCCAACGCCTGAGCAAGGGTTGGCTCATTGTATTGTTAGAGCTTGGGGCCATGCGCTGCTTCAGGATCCCTGCGCGATTGCCGGAACAGTCCATTTCGCAGAAAAGGGCATATATTGGCTGAATCGAAATAAGGCTAGTTATACCAGCGATTTTGAAGATATATATCGGAGGTCCAGCTATTTGGCCAAAGCTGAGACTAAAGAATACGGGTGCGGATATCGATGTTTTGGTTATGCGCACAAGTTTTCAGGTATTCGGGTAACTGATTGAAGCGGCACTTAGGCCCCCTCAAACGCTTATTCCCGCCAGAAGGTTGATAGATCAACGCCGAGGCTCTTCTCGGGCTCGGCGAGATTCTCCAGGGCTTCGTCGGTCATACGCGCAACATGGAACTTATCGACCACGATGCGGGCCTGTGGCAGCACCGCCCGGGCAACAGGTCCAACAGGGTGTGCTCCCCCAAGTTAGCCAGGATGCAGCGGTAAGGGCTGCCAAACCGCTAGGAACTCAGCCTTCTTCTTGAGATGTCATGTATGGTCTTCTTATCGAGGCCCGTGGTATCGGTTACATAGGCTTTGCCATGGCGACTTTGGCGGCCACTGGGGTAGTGGCGTTATAGTCGAGGTAGGCAGGTGATAACATGGTGGCAGCCACCTCACTTCTCGGACAGGGGGGTTAGATCGGTGCGAGGCTGTGACGCCGGACTCAGCCGATACCAAAGCGTGGCCAGTGCTACCAGCAGAATGGGTGCCAGCATGACCAGGTTAAGCGCCTCCCAACCAAGGTGATACGACAGTGCGCCCGACATTAGGGAGCCGAAGGCTACCAGAGAGAAGATCACCAGGTCGTTGATACCTTGCACCTTGCCGCGTTCGGCTTCCGAATGGACAGTCGATAGCAGGGTGCTGCCGCCTACGAATAAAAAGTTCCAGCCGATGCCCAGCAGTACCAGGGCCACCCAGAAATGGGCCAGGCTGACGCCAAGATTGGTGACCAGGACCGTGCCGGCCATCAAAAGCGTGCCGACCAGCAGGATGCGAGGGATACCGAAGCGGGCGATCAAACTGCCGGTCACGAAGGATGGGGCGAACATGCCCAGCACGTGCCACTGCATGATGAAGGCAATCTGCTCCATCTCGAAGCCTTGGGCACGCATGGCCAGCGGAGTGGCCGTCATGACGAGGATCATGATGGCGTAACCCACCGCGCCGGCCAGTAGGGCGACCATGAAACGCGCTTGGGTGGCGATGGCTGACATCGGGCGAGAAGCCTCGCCTGGTTGTGGCTCGCCACTGGCGGGCACCTTGAGCTGGGTCAACAGGCCGGTGGCCACTAGGGCGAGAATGGCGATCACCAGGTACGGCCCACCGGATGGCACACTGGCGATCAAGTTGGTGGCGGCGCTGGCGTTCCACGGGCCTAGGAAGGCGGCCGCCACACCGCCCGCCATGACGAAGGAAATCGCTCGGCTACGAAAGGCAGGGCTAGCCACGTCCAGCGCGGCAAAGCGATAGTACATGGCGAACCCCTGATAGAGCCCCAGCAGCAGATTGCCGGCGCAGAACAGCCAGAAGGATTGCTGTGCAATGGCCGCAAAGCTCAGCAAGCCTCCCGCTATTCCGCCCAGGGTCGTTCCGGTGATAAAGCCTCGACGTCTTCCTACCCGCTTCATGTAGAGCGATGCCGGCAGGGTCGAGACCACCGTGCCTAGCATTGAGATGGCAATGGGCAGCGTGGCGAGGCCGGGAGTGGGGCTTAGCTGCTGGCCGACCACCCCGCTAAGTGTCATGACGGTGATCGAGGCCACCATGAACAGGATCTGGCTGCTTACCAGTATGGCCACGTTGCGTTTTTCCAGGCGAGCAAGTTCCACCGGTCTATCTCCTCAGTGGGCAAATGAGTTCAAAGCACCAGGACCTTGTCAGCCAGTTCGGTGGTAAGTGGGGCGAGAACACCGAGCTCGGCCGGCGCTGCTTCCACCGACGCGAGATCAAGGCTCTGCGCTGCCAAAGGGCCAGCGCAACCACCAGGATGAGAGCCGCAACTGCGATCAGACGAGAATTGAGACACCTAGTCTTCATCCCCACGTCCTACGCTTGGTGCGCGGGGTCGGGTGCGGAAAGGCTGGAGCAGCATCTTGTCGAGCCGCAGATCGCGCGCATCGCGGAAGTCCTCAAGGCCGATCGTCATGCCCAAGTGCCCTGCCGCCGGTTGATCACGGTAGGTGCCGAAGAGCCGATCCCACCAGGGCACGTTGAAGCCGAAGTTGCTATCGGTCTCCTGGCGCACGATGGAGTGATGCACTCGGTGCATATCGGGAGTGACGACGAAAAGGCGCAGGCGGCGATCGAGCCGCTCGGACAGGCGCACGTTACCGTGATTAAACATCGATGTGGCGTTGAGCATTACCTCGAAGATAAGCACGGCGAGCGCCGGGGTGCCGAGTACGATCACGGCAGCGAGTTTGATGCCCATGGAGAGCAGGATCTCAAAAGGATGGAAGCGCAGCCCCGTGGTGACGTCGAACTCAAGATCGGCGTGATGCATGCGGTGCAGCCGCCAGAACCACGGAACAGCATGGAAAAGTCGGTGCTGGAAATAGATCACGAAGTCCAGCGCGAAGAATGAGATTATTACCGAGAGCCAACCCGGTACAGCCACGACATTGAGCAGGCCCCAACCTTGTTGGGTGGCGATCAACGCCAAACCCACCGCAACCAGGGGGAACAGCAGGCGCACGGCGAGCGTGTCGACCGCTACGAGCAAGAGGTTGTGTGGCCAGCGTTGCCGGCGGCGATATTGCTGAGTGCGGCGGGGTGCGGTGATTTCCCATAGCGCCATTGCCAGCAGGAGACCGATGAAGGTCCCCAGTCGGATCATCGGTTCATACGCGAAGATGGTATCGGCCATTATGGATGCCTGTCCCTTGGGTTGTGATGTCTACGCTATCAATATAATATTCAACGTAGTGATTGATTATTGAAGAGGCGAAGATACCCGATGTCAAGCGAAGGTCCTAAGCACATTCTGATGGGTCAATTCGCGCGGGTGGCGAAAGCGCTCGGCCATCAGCATCGGCTGGAGTTGCTGGAATTGCTCGCGCAGGGCGAGCGCAGCGTGGAGGCGCTCGCCGAACACTGTGGCTTGCCGATCGCCAACGTGTCCCAGCACCTTCAGCACCTGCGCCGCGCCGGCCTCGTGGTGGGCCGGCGGGATGGGAAGTACGTTCGCTACCGGCTCTCGGGCAGCGAGGTCGTTACCCTGCTTAGCGCGCTACGGCACGTGGCCGAGCGGAATCTCGCCGAAGTGCGTGAGCTGGTGGGGAGCTATTTCCACGATCGCGGCAGTCTGGAGCCGGTGGCGATGGATGATCTGATGCAGCGGCTACGGGACGGAGGGGTGACCGTGATCGACGTGCGGCCCGAGGATGAATTTACGCAGGGCCACTTGCCGGGCGCGATCAATATTCCGCTTGCAGAGCTGGAGGCGCGCTTGCAGGAGTTGCCCAAGGATCGGGAGATTATTGCTTACTGCCGAGGCCCCTATTGCCTGCTCGCTTTTGAGGCGGTGGCACGGCTACGCCGAGAGGGGCGACAGGCGCGGCGCATGGAGGATGGATTTCCGGAGTGGCTCGCAGCGGGCCGTCCGGTGGAAGCAACAACTAGGAGCACTGTATGAAGCGAAGCATTACCCCCTCTGAACTGGCAAAGCGGCTTGAAACCGGCGGTGCGCCGTTGATTCTCGATGTGCGCCGCACCGAGGATGCGCAGGCTGACCCGAGCCAAGTGCCGGGCGCCGAGCGTCGTGACCCGACAGAGGCGGAAGTGTGGGCCGCTGAGCTGCCGCCCGATAGGGAAGTGGTAATCTACTGCAAGCATGGGCGCAGCATCAGCAACACGGTGCTCGAGACTCTCCAGGCGCGCGGCGTCAACGCGTGCTTCATCGAAGGCGGGCTTACGGCGTGGAACGAGGCGGCGGATGACAAGCCGCACGTCGAGAAGTCGTAGCCAGCCAGCGCCATGTCTTATCTCCTTAGCCAGTATCGCTGAATGTCATCGCTTGAGCTTGCACTCCTCGTTCTCATCGCTTTGTCACGAGCATTATCAGCGTAGTCACCGGCGCGACCTCGCTCAACCCGGATACCCAAGTTTTCTAGGGCGCCACATGCTCATCCCTGAGCGGTGGACGGTGATTTTCTACAGGGCTGCCTCATCCCGTGAAGGGTTATGAGGACATAGCAATGAAAATCATGCGATTGGAAGAAGTAATTGCCTCCACGGGGCTGGGGCGGTCATCGATTTATAAGCTGATGGCAGAGGATGCCTTCCCAAAGTCAGTCCCGCTGGTCAACCGGTCCGTGGGCTGGGTTTCCTACGAGGTGGAAGGCTGGATCATGGCTCGCATCGAGGAGCGGGACTGCAAGCTGGCGTAAAGGTGTGGATCGCCCCACCAAGACAGCCTGTCAGCCCAATAGTAGGCAAAGACAGGCTTTGGTGGCTAGGGCTAGTACGTTACGGCTATTTTTTATAGATAACGTTTACCCTCCCGACCGGTTTGTTTTTAGCGATCTCATAGTCTGGCCCGTAGGTCGCGATGTTATGTGCGGCGATTCCTATCACTGAGGAAATGCCGACTACCGGCAACAATCCAGATACAAGTGCGGCGCCCGCTACCGCTGCGCTCCGATACTCTGTGTAAACTCTGCACTTCAAGCCGCTTCCCTCAATGGCGCGTTCAAGTCTCTTTACAACAGTACCAATATGCTTGACGTCAACGATTTGGAAGGATGTTTTCTCCGAAATCAGCTCCGAAAGCATTTCGTCGCTGAACTCATCGGCTGAGAATTTCTTTAGATCGATAGGATTGCCCATTTTCCCTCCGGGGTGATTTTGGGACTTAAGGTTGTTTGCTCAACGTTGCTGGTGATAGGGGCGAACCGCCTGCAAAAAAGAAGCGCCGTGCTGTCCCTCTCTCTCACCTGCCTGGTGAGAGAGAGGAAGGAGCTAGCGCAGTGTCAGCGTGTAGGTGGATTGGAATTGGTCTCCAGTGGAGCCAACTTCGAAGCTGAAACGGACCTGAGCATTGGTGGTCACGACCTTGTCGACCACCAGCTCAAACGTGACGGTGTCCCCTTCGCTAATCACGATTCCGCTTGTCAGTCCCACAAAGCGGGGATTCAAGCCGGCGGGTAGGGGAGAGCCCGTCGGATCTTCGACCTGGACACCCTGGAGGGTGTAATCCCGGCCGATGGCCTTGAGGCGGAATTCCGCGAGGGTGATGGCGCTTTCTCCCGTGGACGTGCGATTCAGGGTGCTGGAAGACGTGTAAGGCAGGCCCACCATCCGCCATTCCGCTGGGTCGAACACGTCGCCCTCGTCAAACTCCTCCAGGGTCAGCTCGGGCTCGATGGCGGTAACGCGCACCGTTGAGGCGCGGCTGGTCTTATTGCCGTCATTGACGGTCAGGCTGACGACGTAGTCGCCGGCGACGTCGGGCGTGAAGCTCGGCGCTACGGTACCTGGATTGGTGAGTGCGACGACGCTGCCATCGGGGCGTGACTGGAATGTCCAGGTGTAGGTCAGCGTATCGCCGTCGGCGTCGATGCTGGCGGACCCGTCAAGGGTGACCCCGCGTCCCACTTCCACCGTTTGATCTCGGCCGGCGTCCGCCACGGGCTCGCTATTGGCGGTTTCGGCATTGACCTGAACGCGGTCGCCGGCGCTGTCGGCCTGGCCATCATTCACCACCAGTTCAACGATATAAGCGCCGTCGACATCGGGTGTAAACGAGGGGCTGTCGGTGGCGGCGTTGGCCAGCGATGCCGCGCTGCTGTCGGGTCGCGACACGAACGCCCACCCGAAGCTCAGCGGGTCCCCATTGGCGTCCGTGCTGGCGGAGCCGTCCAGAGTCACCACCGTGCCGGTCATGGCGTTAATGTCGCCGCCTGCATTGGCTACGGGCTTGGCGTTCGCCTCAGAGGCGGTAACGCGCACAAGCTTTTCTTCACTAGTGATTTCGCCGTCGTTCACTGTCAATGCCAGGGTGTAGGTACCCTCAGCGTCGGCGGTGAAGGTGGGCGCTACAGATGTCCGATCCGAAAGCTCGGACGTGGCCTGGAACGGCTTGGAGACGAAACGCCAGTGATAGCTGAGGGTGTCGCCGTCCGGGTCTGAGCTGCCGCTCGCATCCAGAGTGACGACATCGCCTTCCACTACAGACTGATCCGTCCCTGCGTCGGCCACGGGCCGTACATTGGCTTTCGTGGCGCTCACCGTGACGTTGTCGGTATTGCTATCAACTTCGCCGTCGCCAACGAGCAGCTCGATCACGAAGTCGCCTTCGACGTCGGCAGTGAACGTGGGATTGACCGTTTCGGCATCCTGCAGGGTCGCGCTGCTGCCCGCTGGGCGGCTCACAAAGCGCCAGGAGTAGAGCAGCGCGTCGCCATCGGGATCAGCGCTTGCCGACCCGTTCAGCGTCACTACGTCGCTTACAAAGACGCTCTGGTCCTCCCCCGCGTCCGCCGTCGGCGCGCTGTTAGGTGTTGCCGCTGTTACGGTCACCTGGTCAGCCATCCCTGTCGCTTCGCCATCGCTAACCGTCAGCGTGAGAACGTACTCCCCGTCCACATCCGGCGTGAATGACGGATCGACGGTGTTCGCGTCCGACAGGGACGCCACGCTGCCCCCTGGCTGCTCGGTGAGCGCCCACTGGTAGGTCAACAGGTCGCCATCAGCGTCGGTGCTGGCGGAGCCGTCCAGGGTCACCGGCTCACCGGTCTTCGCGGATTGATCCGCGCCGGCATCGGCAACGGGTGGGCTGTTGGCGATTGTGGCTGTGATGGTGACCGTTGCGGGCTCACTGTCGACCTGGCCGTCATTTACGATCAGCTCGGCGGTGTACTCGCCCTCGGTGTTCGCCACGTAGGTGGGTTTGACGGTGTCGCTGTCCGCGAGGACCGCGCCGCTGCCGTCAGGTTGGGCGCTCAACGACCAAGCGTAGGTGAGGGTGTCGCCATCCTCGTCGCGGCTTTCGGAGGCATTGAGGGTGACGGTATCGCCCACTTTGACGCTTTGGGCCTTACCCGCGTCCGCGAGCGGCGCGGTGTTGGTGACGTCTGGGCTGGGGTCGGATGTGTCTTCCCCGCCGCCGGAGGAACCCCCTCCGCCGCACCCAGCTACTATCAAGCAGGCCATGATCAGGCCATAGCCGATCCATCGAATCATTATTGTTACTCCCTAGATCATTTGTTGTTCGCTTTGAAAAGCACGACGGAAGAGCGGGCCACGGGGTGGCTTGCCCGCCGCTGCTTCGAGGGGTTGGTCAACTCGCTTGATCTCCGCCAAGCGTTCGCGATGGGAGACCGAAAACCGGGGGTGGTGCCTCCGGGCCGGGCTCCGTTGTCCTTATTCATAGACAAAGCTTCCTTACTTATATCGAAAAAGTATGGCATGGCCTTACCAAAAGTAAAGCCTGGCCGTACGACAGCATAAGGCCAATTGCGTAGCTTATGAGGCTGATTGCTATCGAGACTTCCCATGCAGACCAAAGAGTTTGGAAAGCGGTTGAGAGCCGCCCGCGAGCGGTCAAACCTGACGCAGGAGCGGTTGGGTATGGAGCTGGGCGTCAGCAAGACGACCGTCTCGTCGTGGGAACTGGGGAACGATCCTCCGAGATTCAGCTATCTGCTTGAGCTGAAGCGGGTTTTGGATGTGTCTCTGGATGAATTGGTCTACGGGCATGAGGCCGATTTGCGAGATGCGCAAACCATCACCACCAGTGATGACGGCGAGGTCGCGCTGATCAAAGCGTACCGTCGTCTAACGATCAAGCGCCGCAAGGCACTACTGGGGCTGATCGGGGAGTAGTTTGCTCTGGTGGCAGGGGCTCCGTGCTCAGGGAGCGTCTTCACGGGTAAAGAACGCATCGACCAAGCCCTGGATGACCAGGTCGGCCTCCTCGTCGGACGGTAGCTCGCCGTGATTCAGGATCAGGTGGAAGCCCAGCAAATCCCCGAAAGCAGAGATGACCTCAAACTCGAACGTCCCGTGTTTGGGGCCCAGGTGTCGCCAGTGGCGCCGACTGTACGCCCAAATCCGGTCCAGATAGCGACAGCTCTCCGTCACCAGCTTCATGCGGCCCGCGTGCCAGAAATTCAGTAGGCGCTCACTTCGGTGAGGGTCTCTTTTGGACGTCATCAGGCCCTCGAACAGAAAGGCCCCCCAGACCGGCGCCACGGCCTGAGGCAGCGTCTCGCTTTGCAGGTCCGACGCCAGGGCGAACCGGCGATAGGGAGAGGGATCGTTGGGAGGCATGGCGTTTCTCCGGTGAAAAAGATAGATGTTGAGCCGGTGGGGCGGGGATACCGGCCCGTAATGCTTGCGGTGTGGTAAAGGCGTCAATCAGCCAACAACACCGCTTGATCCAGCGCCCTCTGCTTCAAACTCGCGCCCTGGTCGAACCACGCGGAGTCCAGCCTGTGATAGAAGCTCCGTGCCCGCCGTTCATGGTCAACGAACTCGGTAACGGCATTGAGCAGGCCATAGGCAGTGCCCTTGGCGGAAGGCAGATCCGCACCCCGGCCCGCGCCGTGGAACAGAGCGTGGACTTTCGCCATGGCCCGTTCATTGGCCGTAGTGCGCTTCGACAGCGGGCGCTCTTGGAAGAGCCCGATCAGAAACTTCTCGATCTCCGGCTACTCCATACCCGCCTGGCGAGCCCAGGTCTCGATGGACTGGCCGGGCGACAGCGCGTTGCCCAGGCCATGCCACGGGGTCCGGTCGGTATAGGCCATCTCGTCTACGAGGTGAGTCATGTTGGCTCCTCGTGAACGGCATAAAAGCGCCCCTCGCCATCAGGCGGGGCCGTGATCGGGTAGTACGGGGTGGGAACGAAAAGGAGGCGAATCAGACCCAGCCACGCCGGGAGAGGCTTTCCCAGCCAGATTGGGATACCACCAAGTGATCAAGGACGCGGACGTCAATGAGGCCAAGAGCTTTCACCAGTAGCTGGGTAACGTCGCGGTCCGCTTGGGACGGCTCGCTGTGCCCTGAGGGATGATTGTGGGCCAGGATTACCGAGGCTGCGTTCCACTCCAGGGCCTTCTGCACCACGATCCGGGGGTGGACGGTGGCGCCGTCGACGGTGCCAGAGAACAGTCGCTCGAAGCTCAGCACCTGATTTTTGTTGTTCATGAACAGCACCGCAAAGTGCTCGTTCTTCTCGTTGGCCAAAGTCATCTGCAGGAAACGCGCGGCCTCCTCCGGGTGGGACAGGGTGTCGCCGCGCGTCAGGTTCTCCTGAAGGATGGCGGCGGCTGTGCGGATGATGTCATCCGAGGTTATCGGGCCGGAGGCGTGATAGAGGCCCTTCTCGCTCTTTACGAATGTTGTATCGTAGTCGCACATAGCGATCTCCAGAAGAAAAAAGCCCGCATGGGCGGGCTTTGTGCGGGTTAGAGGGGTAGGGCAGGCTTATTCCAGTTCCGCGCTGAATCGGTAGTCGCACTCCAGACATTCGAAGCTATCTAGAACGGTCTCATCGAGCATCTCGCCAACGGCCGCGCCGGCGGAGCCGCCCGCAAAGCCGCCAACGAGACCGCCGACTATAGCGCCGGCAATACCTCCCAGGGTAGGGCCAGCGGGGCCGGCGATGAGCCCGGCAGCGGCTCCAACACGGGCACCGGACACGGCAGTTGAAAATCCAGTGGCGGCACCTGCCGCCGTGCCGAGGGCGCCGCAGGTTTTGCGGCCAACATGGAGAGTAACGACATGGGTAGAGCGACAACGAGGGCAGTTAGGGTTCACGGTGTCTCCTTTTCTGTAAGAGTTATTGCGGCTGGATCAGCCCACATTCCTGGTGCTATCCGGTCAGTGGTATATATCTGAAAATCGATAGAATCCTCATGATCGGAAGTATGGAGGTAGGTTGAGGCGCGAAAGTACGTCGCCAATTTTCCAGCAGCCAGATGCTCTCATAAGCGAGTACGGTGACTCCTCAACATCATAATCACCAATAGGAGTCACGAAATGATCAATTCAAAGAGGCAAAGAGAAAATCATCGTTCCGATCAAGCCAATACGAATCGCGGCAGCAATGGAACGACCCCCGTGAATAGCCGTGTACATGGATATCGTGGTGCTCAGCTAAACCCTAACCGGAAGAAATAACAGCTGCCGCCCCGCTTAGGTGGGGAGGTCTAAGGTGCCGCTCTATGGACGATAAAATCGGCTTTCCAACTCAAGCAGAGGCTGTAAGTTACCTCTTTAAGGTCTTTAGTATTCTCCCGGCTAAACGTGACTCTCGAGTTGACGAGCTGGAAAAGAAACAATTCCAGAGGTTGCTCAAGAGGCTGCGAGATGAGGAAGGGCTGCTGTTAAAGAATTTTGATATCGCTGTTGAGACCTTTAAGACGCGGCTAGAAAGAGATTTGAGTGACCCTAGTGTTCCGTCTGGTTAATTTCTAAGCGAAAATGTGCTACAATTCGAGCTATTGTTCACGAGCTCGGAGACTCTGTTTTGGCCCGGAAACCAGCACCCTTTAATCTTACGGTAAACGATCAACTGGAGCTGGAAAGCTGGCTGCGAACAAGCACGCTGAGTCAGAATCTTGTTCTGCGAGCACGAATCGTTTTGGCCCTGAATGCCGGTGAATCACCCAAAGTCGTTGCGGAGCAACTGGGAACCACGACGGCCACGGTATTTAAGTGGCGTAATCGTTACACCGAACAGGGTCTGAGCGGTCTTCGGGATGCACCAAGACCTGGACAACCCAGAAAGCTGGATCAGAAAAAGGTTAAAGCAATTCTTGATGACACGGTCAAAAAGGTGCCCAAGGAATCTACCCACTGGAGCATCCGGTTGATGGCCGAATATGCCGGTGTCAGTCGCTGGCAAGTGCATCAGATCTGGAAAGCCGCTGACCTGAAACCGCACCGGCTGAAAACCTTCAAAATAAGCAATGATCCGGACTTTGCTGAGAAGGTTTTCGATGTCGTTGGCCTGTACCTGAATCCGCCGGATAACGCGCTGGTGCTGTCGGTTGACGAAAAAACGCAGATCCAGGCACTGGATCGCACTCAACCAAAACTGCAACTGAAACCCGGCCAGATCGAGCGCCGTACCCACGATTACAAGAGGCACGGGACGACCAGCTTATACGCGGCCCTGAATATCCTGAACGGCGAAGTGATTGGGCGCATTACACAACGCCACCGCGCCAAAGAGTTTCTCGATTTTCTGCGACAAATTGATCGAAAAACACCGAAAGAGCAGGACCTTCATCTGATTCTGGACAACAGCTCGACTCACAAAACACCAGAAGTGAAAGCCTGGCTGGAAAAACATCCCCGGTTCAAGCTTCACTTCACACCAACCAGCGCCTCTTGGCTGAATGCCGTGGAGGGCTGGTTTGGTCAACTGGAACGCCGCGCTTTGTACCGTGGCATTTTTACCAGTGTCGGCGAACTGAAGAAGGCGATTCGTCGCTTTATCCAAACTCATAATGAGAAACTGGCAAAGCCGTTCCGCTGGCACAAGAGTGCAGAATCGATTATGACGTCGGTGGCGCGGGCAAAGCTGAGCGTTATTGATAATAAATAAACGGATTACCCAGACGGGACACTAGGCTGTTGTCCTGGCGTATGGCGTACGCCTGGGCAGGCTCGCCCCCCCACTCGGGTCATCCAGGTTGCCAGCACCCGGCTGTTTGCCCACGGCAATGGCGGAGATACTTCCGAGCTGCCGGCCTGGATAGGCAGTTCCTCAAGGGCGACACGCTGATAATCGTTCAGCACGTCACTAACCATAGGAATCCTGTTGATATTATCCGGCGTCACGCTGGGCATCAGCAGTACCGCTGCCAGTACCAGGGCAACGGCCCAACCGCCACTGCCAATTACAACCGACGGGCGAAGGCTGCTCAGCCAGCGTTTCAGATTCGTCATGCGGCGACGACCGGATGGGCGCTTGCCACCAGCGGGGGCGTTTGCAAGGGCGATATCGAGCCGCCCGTCAAAATCGGCGGACAGTCCCGGAGTGGGTATCATCTGCAGTCGTTCGGAAAGAATCCGCTGACGTTCGACATCGTGTTGGCAGGTCTTGCATCCAGCAAGATGGGCCTCGACCAGGGCGGTGTGATGCTCATCCAACTCACCATCCGCATAGCCCGCCAGCCAATCCTGGATTTCGGCGTGCAGGTCGGACCATTCGTGGGTGTTTGTGTTTTTGAGATCACTCATGAGGATTCACCGATGTGTATTTTGTGTGGCTGGTAGCCAGGGCGCTCGGGTTTGCCTTGATCAGTCGCTTAGCGAGCAGGCGCCGCGCGCGTGACAGGCGACTCATGACCGTCCCCGGTGCCAGATCCAAAATTTGTGCGATGTCCTGATAGCTCAGCTCCTCAAAGTCCCGCAACAGAATGACCTGCCGAAAGCTGTCCGGCAGGGCGTGAACCGCAGCCATGACCTGCGCATCGCTCTGGTTTTTCAGGACCTGATCGAAGGGGCCCGGGGCACTGCAGGGATACCCATTCAACACCGCGTCACCGGTGGTCAGCACCGGAGCCAGTTGCTGCCGGCGCCCATCCCGCCGATAGTCATCGGCGACCACCCGGTTGAGAATCCTTAGCAGCCAGGCGTAGGCCGCCACGTGATCGTCCAGTTGGTCAAAGTCCCGCCAGGCCCGGAGCAAGGTCTCCTGGGTCCAGTCCTCCGCCATTTCCTGTGAGGGGGCCTGGCGTTGCGCAACACCGTACAGGCGGTAGCGCCAGGGCCGTACCAGGGTGTCGAATTGCTGCCTGCTTCCAGTGCTGCGCATGGGGCTGCCCGCTACCTATTTATGGTTACTTTACTGGAGGGCGTCACCGGATCGCCTTTTATTCCCGACTTTTTTATGGATTGCCCGGTACTGCGAGCCAGAAGGGGAACTGGCCTCCAACTGGCTCCCGGCGGACCACCTCGAGGGACTGGGTATCAATAACGGCAATGTGGTTATCCGCCGTGACCGACGCGTAAATGAACTGGCCATCGCGGCTTGCCCGAACGCCGTGGGGGCCAACGCCCACGTCGACATTTTTGACAATTTTAAGGCTCTCGGAGTCGATTATAGTGACCACGGACGCAGAAATCGCACCGGTTGCGACGTATTGCTCGCCAGGCACCACGTCGATGCCGCCATGGCCACTACCCACTTTAAAAGTTTTCAGCATGGTTTCGCTAGCCAGGTCCAGTACCCCCACGTTGCCGGTAAAGTCGCGCAGCCATAGCCGTTGACCGTTGGCGCTGATGTCAATGTTGTGAGGCGTCTTGAGACCCGGAGTGGGGATCTGACGCTGTTTTTCCAGAGCCCGCATATCCACTACCGCCAGCGCGCCTTCGCCCTGCAGCGTGACGTAGGCGAGTGTGCCGTCGGCGCTGTAAACGAGGTTGTGGGGTACCTTGCCCACTGGAATTTTCCTGACCAGTTCAAGGGTATTCATATCGATCACCGCAACGTCGCCCTGGGTCGGCGCCACGGCGAGGCCGTAACGGCCATCCGGTGAGATTTTTACGCCCTGGGCCACCTCACCGATCGGCACGCTGGCCATCACCTCACCGCTGGCGGTATTCAAAACGTAGACATTGCCGGTTTTGAAGCCGGACACCATCAGCCGGGAACCATCAGGACTCAGGGCATCGTAGTGAGCGCCCGCGACGCCGGGCCAGGCCTGTTTTGAGGGTAGGACTTTCACGATGCCGCTGTTCTGGACCGCCACATACAGAGGGTCGCGAATGGACTTTTCCAGGCTTAGTTCGGGCGCCGACCGCACGGGAGTGGCTTTGTTCCGCGACTGCTCAGGCGATTGGCCCAGCAGGGTCTGCCGCAGCTGGTAAACATCCTTGCCGGACAGGTCCTTACCCGCAATCGCTTCGATGTCTTCAGGAGTGTAGGGCTGAAACTCACCAGCAATCCGCTTTTCATTGCCGAACGCCGTCAGCACGTAATTCAGGACATCCGCCATTTGCTGGCTAGTGAGCGCACCGCCCCAGGCCGGCATGTTGCCGTTGTAGCTTGTGCCGTCGACTTTGATGGGGCCGGTCAGGCCGTACTGCAGCACATGCCCCAGATAGCGGCGGCCACCGATACCGTCAGTGGCATTGTACATTTGAGCGGTGTGGTTTTTTTGCGGGGGAAACGACCCCGGTATGCCTTGACCCTGAGCCTGATGGCAGGCAGCGCACTGCTGGTTGTACACCTCGCTGCCGCGCTCAAAGCGGGTGTTTTCCGCCGCGCTCACGGGCACACTGACACTGAGCAGGGTTGCGGCGACGAATGATGTGATGGCATGGGGGATCGGTGGACGCATATTACAAACTCCAAAGGCTAAAAGAAGTTCGGCCGGACTCATGTGCTGGCAAGACCTCTTGCCAACAAAGCACCGGTCGAAAACGATCTCTGAAGCCAAAGGCGTCACCGGGCCGGGATTTATTCCCGAAACTTTCGGCCCGGCCCCTACCCGCAGACCAAGGCTCAACGAAGGCCAGTAACCCGAGGCCGGCGGCCAGAGGCAAGGCCGCCGAGAATTCCAAGGGGTTATTCTGTCGTGTTCATGATGTTTGCGGAGTACCCCGCACCACGCACAGCCTCCGCAAGTTGTTCGTCCGAAATCCTTGATTCGTCAACTGCCACCCGGGCTTCACCGCTTTCATGGGAGACGGAACACCCCTTGACGCCGGTTTGCTGTTCGAGAACATGACGAACAATTTCCTCGCACCCACCGCAGTGCATGCCGCCGATTGAAAGCCTGATTGTCTGCATGTCTGTCTCCTCACTTATGATCGGCCCGCCTGTAGGCCCCGCATTCTGCTCCAGGGCGTCAAATATGGAACAACACTGCAACGGCCCCTGTCCGGGACAACAGTCCACAAGTGCCGCCAGCCCCTGGCGGATTCGCCGTAACTGGTCAATTTTCTGGTCTACGTCGTGCAGCTTTGCCATCGCCCGCTGGCGTACATCACTTGCGTCTGCCTGGTTGCTTTCGGCATCACGCAACGCGAGCAGCTCAGCGATCTCACGCAGTGAGAAGCCCAGCTCTTGCGCTCGACGAATAAAATGCAGTCGCTTTACCGTGGTGTCCGAGTAAATACGATAGCCACCTTCCCTGGGACGTGGTGGCTGCTCGATGAGCTTGCGGCGTTCGTAAAAACGAATCGTCTCGACACCGACACCCACCACGTCAGCCACTTTGCCAATGGTCATGTCAGTCATGGCGGAATCCTCACCTCACGAACTCTCAGCTCACATTAGTGCCCGTACCACGGTACGGGGTCAAGAGTGCTGAGCATTCTATAAGAGTGAAGAGCTTGACTCCGTAGCCGGCTACGGAAGTATTTTGGAGGTAATCAGCAGAGCCGTGAAAGGAACCGTCGTAATGTCAGAGTTGAAAGCAGAGCCCAAATCCGGTCGCGGGTCGTTAATCGCAGGCGGGGTCGCAGCAGTGCTCGCATCGGCCTGCTGTCTTGGCCCCCTGGTTCTGATCACCCTTGGTGTTTCCGGTGCCTGGATCGGTAACCTTGCCGCTCTGGAGCCCTACCGGCCGTGGTTCATTGGTGCTGCTCTGGTGGCGATGGTCTTTGCCTGGCGTCGGATATACCGGCCTGCACAGGATTGCGATCCGGGCGAGGTCTGCGCAGTACCGCAAGTGCGCACCGCTTACAAGATCACCTTCTGGATCGTCGCGCTGTTCGTACTGATCGCGTTGGCATTCCCTTTCGTCTTACCGCTATTTTACTGAGAGGCCATACACCATGAGAAAGTCCCTGATCACTGCCGTACTGTTTGCGCTGTTCAGCCTGCCTGCCTTGGCGGCGCAAAAGACGGTGACCTTGTCGGTTCCCGGAATGACCTGTTCGGCCTGCCCGATCACCGTCAAAGCCGCTCTCAAGATGGTTGATGGGGTGAGTTCTGTCCAGGTCCGCTATGAGGAGCGTGATGCGACGGTTATTTTCGACGATGAGAAAACCTCCGTTGAAGCATTAACTCAGGCCACCACCAACGCGGGCTATCCATCCACGCTCAAACAGACCCTGGAAAAACAGGAGTAGCCATCAAAAACCAAGACTTTGTTGCAATAGCACATTCGTTCAGGAGTGGTGTTTATGAGTGATAACGATCTGCACATTGCCGTGATTGGCAGTGGCGGCAGTGCCATGGCCGCCGCTTTGAAATCGGCGGAACGCGGAGCCTGGGTAACGCTGATCGAGCGTGGCACCATCGGTGGCACCTGCGTTAATGTCGGCTGTGTACCTTCGAAAATCATGATCCGCGCCGCTCACGTGGCCCATCTGCGCCGCACCAGCCCGTTCGACGAGGGCATTGCGGCGGTCGAGCCTTCTATTGACCGGCCCCGGTTGCTCGCCCAGCAACAGGCCCGGGTCGATGAGCTTCGTCACGCGAAGTATGAGGGGATTCTCGAAGACAATCCGGCCATTACGGTCTTGCGGGGTGAGGCTCGGTTTATCGATGCCAATACATTGCAGGTTACCGGAGCTGACGGCACGGAAAGCGAAGTATGCTTTGACAGAGCGTTCATTGGTACCGGCGCGCGGCCAACCATTCCTCCGGTTCCGGGCCTATCCGATACGCCGTACTGGACGTCCACCACGGCACTGGCCAGCGACACCATTCCAGATCGACTGACTGTCATCGGGGCGTCCGTCGTGGCAGTGGAGCTGGCACAGGCGTTTGCCCGGCTGGGCAGCGAGGTGACCATCCTGGCGCGTAACCGGCTGGTTTCCCGTGAAGACCCGGCTGTTGGCGAGGCCATTGAAACCGCGTTCCAGGCCGAGGGTGTCAAGGTTCTGAATAACACGCAGGCGAGCCAGATCAGCTATACCAATGAGGAGTTCGTTCTCGCCACGAATGCGGGGGAGCTGCGGGCCGATCGGCTGCTGGTGGCCGTGGGACGTACACCGAACACAGACAGGCTGAACCTGGAGGCTATCGGCGTCGAGACTGCCCGCAGGGCGATTTTAGTCGATGACTGTCTGCGTACCACCGTGCCCGACATCTATGCTGCTGGGGACTGCACCGACCAGCCGCAGTTTGTCTATGTGGCGGCCGCGGGCGGCAGTCGGGCAGCGGTCAATATGACCGGTGGTGATGCGCGGCTCGATCTCAGCGCCATGCCCGAAGTGGTCTTTACCGATCCGCAGATTGCGACCGTCGGTTTGTCTGAAGCCGACGCTGAGGCAAGAGGCTTCGTCACTGACAGCCGCACCCTGACCCTCGACAACGTGCCAAGGGCACTGGTCAACTTTGATACCGGGGGCTTCATCAAAATGGTCGCGGAACGTGAAAGCGGGCGGTTACTGGGTGTGCAATCCGTGGCGGGTGAGGCCGGCGAACTGATCCAGACTGCGGTGATGGCGCTACGTGCGCGCATGACCGTCAACGAGATTGCCGATGAGCTGTTCCCGTACCTGACGATGGTAGAAGGTTTGAAGCTGTGCGCTCAAACCTTTACCAAGGATGTTAAACAATTATCCTGCTGTGCGGGATAAGGCAAGGCAACCCATGGATAGCATGGGAAAATGCTCTATTAGTGACCTTGTTTGATGAAGTAAACTGATGCCGTAGTCAACTACGGAGTAAGCCCGCATGGTGAATAAAGTAAATCCACTGACCATCGGTGGGCTGGCCAAGGCGACCGGTGTCCATGTCGAGACCATTCGCTATTACCAGCGGCGGGGCCTGTTATCGGAACCCCAGCGTCCTCCCGGTGGGATCAGGCGCTATGGTTCTGCCGATATCGATCGATTGACGTTCGTGAAATCGGCGCAGAACCTGGGCTTCAGTCTCGATGAGATTATCGACCTGCTTCGGCTGGAAGATGGTGCCCACTGCCAGGAAGCCAGTGTCCTGGCCGAGCACAAACTGCAGTCTGTGCGTGGAAAGATCAAAAAGCTGGTGAGGATTGAGAGTGTTCTGAGCGATATGGTCGCTCGATGTCATGAGCAAAAAGGGGACATCGCGTGCCCTCTCATTGCGTCATTGCACACCGGAATCAGCAAAGTCCCAG